>Ga0214544_1001925_pt1:0-42500 | contig 43652 bp, 26 predicted proteins | sample CNSS3metaG_FD_160074 | JGI IMG/M metagenome (GOLD analysis project Ga0214544, IMG submission 160074) | Root nodule microbial communities from cowpea collected in UCLA plant growth center, Los Angeles, California, USA - CNSS3 | ecosystem: Host-associated > Plants > Roots > Nodule | place...
AATATACATGAGAGTGAAGTAGGTGAAGTCTAACTCCAACAATATCAATCCATTGCATTTCTAGCCTTTACCATTTTCTAGAGTCTTCAAATATCCAAGTTCAATTTTAATTGTTTATGAAATATTTGCTTTCTTGCATATAAAAACCCAAATCATGAATTTATTCATTAGTTTAAATTAGTCACTAATTACACAATTATTTAGTATACACGAGTCTCTTGGGAAACGATATCCCGGTCTTACCGGTTACTACTTGCGCGACTTGGTACACTTGCCAAAGTCTTAACAATTTGGTCCTTTTCTGTAACGTCGTTTAAATCATTAACAGAGCATTGTACAGGTGGCACAGTTTATATTAGGGTGTGTTATGTGTACTGTACATGTACAGGTGTGGTAATTAGATATTTGGGGATAAATAAGTGAGCTAGGTTTTGGTAATGAATGTTTGGGCAGTTGGTGAGTTTTGACAATCTTGTTCCTCCATTCCCAATTGGTGTTGCTGCAATCTTCTTCCTGCAATCCCATTATATAGGTATGTTATGGTCCCAATCTTCTTCCTTTACCTCTGGTTGTAATCGTTGGAGGCAATCGTGTTGTATCACTTCGTGCACTGTTGGTGGTTTAACGAGAAATGGATTAATCTCGAATTGTAGCTGCGGAGAGACGACAACAACTTTGAGGATGGCAAGAACTCCAAATAATAGTGGTAGAAAATTTTGGGTGCAATTTGTTTTTATTTTTGTGTTAATAATAAATTGATTTTAATTTTTGGTTTATTGATTTACAGAGTGGTGGTTCCAATAATGTGGGCTGCAACTTTTTCAAATGGTGGTGTTGATGAAAAGGATGTCATCATCATGACACAAATGAGGCAAATTAATGATTTGGAGAAGTCATTGAAGGTTGCTGAGAAGAGGCTGCAATTAGTAATAGGGTTCACTTGTGTTGTTATTGTATTATTTGTATTGTTATTGTGTGTAATCTTTTAAAGTCCAATCTGTGTTTTTACTATTGTTAAATGAAGAAATGAATTAGTTTGATTATGTTGATATTAGTCCCAACATATTCAAAATGACATCTTAATCTGAGCATTGAAGTAAGTGATATTGATCTAAGCTTGGGAAAAATTAAATTAATTTAAGTCTGGAAGAAGTTAAATTCATAACATTAATTCATCCTCATCAAAATGCACTACATCAATGTTTGGCAAAAGTGAAATTGAACGAAGTTTAAGGAAAGTCAAAATGCAGTACATCAATAATGAATTCTACATCAGAAATTCCAAGAAATAACTAAGACGTTTGTAGCTGCTATCATAGTCTCCTCCTAATCTGTAATTTCATCCTAGACTGCTGAGATGGTTCCTCTGCAATTTCATCCTAATCTGTAATTTCATCGTAAGATACAACTGCAATCCAATGATGAAATGACAAGTATTAGTTGCTTCCTCTGTAAATCCGAACTCAAGAAAGACGAAGATGAAGAAATTTCCCTAATTGCAAAATTTTTCCTAAATTGAAAAATTAGTTAATTAGCCATATGTACAGTACACGTAACACACCTTAATACAAACCGTCAAACCGTGTCACCTGTACAATGCTCTGTTAATGATTTAAACGACGTTACAGAAAAAGATCAAATAAAACACGAATTGCGAAAATGAAAATAAGGACCATTTTAAACATTCGGTAAAAATGAGGATCATTTTAAACATTCTGTCAAAATGAGGACCATCCACAACAAACACTACGAAAATGATGACCAAAAAGGTATTTAAGCCTAAAGAAAATAACTGATGTTTTACTTTTTTTAACGATTATTTTATTTTTATCAAATATAAATAAAATTAAGATTTAATTAAATTTTAAAATTTTCACAAATTTATATATTTTTAATTAAGTTTATACTATTTTTTATTATTGAATTCGAAATTTGTATACTTTTAATTAATATTTTTAATTTAAATTTTAAGTTAATTTAATTAGATGAAGTTTAAATTAAAATATGAAAATATGTAATTAAATTAAGATGGTTTAAAATTTTGGAATTCAATTATTTAAAGTGAACAAACCTTCGATAATGAATGACGTAACGTCGAACGCGTGACAATGAACCAATGTCACCGTACCAGACTTCCAGAAATTTAAATTATAGAAATATTGTTTAAAATCGTTTAAAAATATTATATATATATATATATATATATTGTGAGCTCCGATGAATTTAAACAGGTGGGATATTAAAATTAAAAAATAATTATTAAAATTAATTCATAATCATTAGCTTTTCTTTTAAATAGGTAATAGGTTAGAATTAGACAATATAAATATTTTTTATGACAATAGAAAATAATAAAATTATTACTATTATTATTATCTATTTTAATTTTTTTTTTCTGTTGTCACATATTTTTATAGATGTAATTTATGTTTTTATCCATAACTTATATTTTAAGTATTAATCTTTTTCTTCTATAATTACTTGATGATTTAATATATATTTTAATTATATTGTTATTTAATATATTTTACTTTTTTTCTATACTTTTTTTATGATATTTTATTACTTACTCATTTAATAAAATTAAATTCAAAAAATATGTTTTAATTTTATTTTGTAAAATACTATTTTAAAAATAATAATAATAATAATACTTTTATCTTAAAAAAATATCAATAATAAAATATATCTATTGTAACAACCCAAATTAGTATATCTTACTACCAATTTGTTTATCACATGATTAATAACAGCCAGTAACATCATGAAATATACAGATACTTGATAGATTTATAGTTCTCCAAGAATTTATTTAACTAGGACTTTATACCTGTCATAGTCATTACTGCTTCTCAAGAGCTATATTATAAATTTTACATCATGACATCAATCCCTCAAGAGTACAACCAGGGTAAAATTTCTTATATATGTGAGATCCAATTCTTTATCATATCAAAGCCTCAGATTATAAGAACTTTCTTAAACTCTTACAACTAAATATCTTCCTCTACATGAGTATGATACTAGCAGATCAGAATAGTCTTTTATAATCCCTCTCAATACACTTACTAACATCACATCAATGTAGTATTCCCTCTAGGATCACTACATTCACCATATTTGCACCATAGATCACATATCACATTCTTATGTAATTTTAGATCATCACATCATGTCATAGATATGTATTTTATCTTAATCCAAACACTTCATATATCATAACTCACATACTGATTATTTCAAATTACATGTTAATAATCCATCATTACAAATACTTCAATCAACAAAAGAAAGAAATAATCTCAATAAAACAACCTAACAACCATGCCATCAAAGTTCAATTTAATGCAAAACTAACCTAAATAATTAAAGTGACAATGCTTAGACATTAAAATAAATCAATTTACTTGGATTATGCAACTCAAAACAATAAAAACCAAACAAAGTGCATCACTTCACTAAACTAAATTCATCATCTCACTAATTTCCCCTCTTCTCACCATCACTCTCAACGTATGTATCAATGCAATTTCAAGTAAAGGGGTCAATATAACCATAGCATAGCCTATCCATTACACCATAAGATTCAATATCATAATAACATTATTACTACCAAACTTTAATAAGTAGTATTTATCAATTTTTTTACTAACTTCACTTACTTTAGAATGACTCTTCCTCAAAATTAAGCTCCCAAAGCTTAAGAACAATAATATTCACAATTAGATCCCTAAAACAAGGTTATCCAAATAATACAAAATATTAGTATATGGTAGAATAAGCTAAGAAGATGATATCTCTCAATTGTCCCAACTATGATTGATGACTAAAACAATACAAAAATTAGAGATGAGTGATTTTATAGGACAAATAGAAACTTACTCTATTTTGAAACCTGATCGGTTCAAAATTTTTCTTAGCTTCACTATTTCTTAATGGTGTAATTAATTTGTGAAAAGAATGATTATTGAAGGTAAAATTTGAATGAAAAAGATGAAGGATGGTGATCAATGTGAGAGAAAGCGTGAGAGAGAAACTACAAAGTGAAAGGATAAGCTTTAGTTTTTTTTTTTAGGTTAAATATGTTTTTGGTCCCTTAACTTTCTTTCAGTGAAAATTGTAATTAGTCTATCTTCCAAATTTTGGTCCAATTTAGTCCTTTAAATGAAAAATGCGTAAATTTAGTTCTTTTAACCAAATTGTGTTAAGTTTATTTGTTGTTTCAAACGCGTTTCATAACGTTTCTAAACTAATATTGAAGCGAAAATATGTTAAACGATGTAAACAACTTAAATACTATCGTAAACATGTTTTAAATAAACTTAAATGCTATCATAAAATGTCAAATAAACTTAACAAAATATTTGGTTGAAACGATTAAATTCATGCTTTTTTAAAATTGAGATACTAAATTGAAACTAAGTTTCAAAGAAGAACTGATTCTAATTTTTCCTAAAAAGGAAAAAAAATATATTTAACCTTTTAAGCTACGTCACATTACTATAAAATTTTAATAATATATGCAATACATGTGTTTTCACTTTTCTTATGATAATAAAATAATTAAATATAAATAGTTTTTATAATTTTATTTATTTTATAGGTAGCTTAATAATTAAAAAATATTTAACTTTAAAAATATGATCTAAAATTTAAAGAAATGGAAAACTTGACAAAGTAATTATTTTAATTTAAAATACTTTTATTTAAAGGATAAATTTGAAAAATAAATGGACCCTTTAAGAAAAATTCATTTTATATATAGAAGATGTATAGGTATAGATAAAATTATATATATAAAAAAACATAAAGTGAACTTGATTATTATTTTATTTTACTTTGAAAGTTATTTAAAAGATAAAATTAAAAAAAATATGACACTAAACTAAATTTTTTTATATAAGTATAAATTAATAAAAAATTAAAAAATATTTTGCAATCAATATCACTTTTTTCTGTGAAAATCTAAATTGGAGATGGGGAAAGAAATAGAAGTGAATTGGTATTCAAAAACACGTGGATATGAAACTAGCGGTGGTAGATTCTAGAAAGGCCCGGAGGCTTACGAAAAGGTAAAATGTGGTGGCCGTAGAGAATCTGCATCTCCATTACAATAACAACAAACATCTCTTCTATTTATTAGGGACTTTTCGTGCAAGGTTTTTTCTTTCTTGTTGAAGAGGAACCGAATCCAACCGTGTTCTCCAATCTTGTAATCTTCTGCGTTGCTTCGTAGTTCTTCCATCTTGTAGGCTCTCTCTTTCTCTGTATGGTTTTTCATTTTTCGTTTTGTTCGTTGCACTGCGTGGTTTATGAATTGATTCTGATCTTTGGAGACATTTTTTGACGTTAAGGTAAAATTTGGGGTGCCTCTTTTGTGTTGGATCTGTATATGTTTGAAAATTTTGAATTTTGGAGTTGGGTTCTTGCATTGGTTCGTACCCCATTTTGGAAAAACTCCCACTTTTTGGGAGTTAAATTGTGAGAATTTTAAGAAGTGCTCTTTTCACCCCTTTTCTGAAAAGGGTCGTTGCGTTTTGTGATACATGTGGATGTAGATGTTAAATGGTTGTCTTATTGTTGTTTTTTGAAATATATTTTTCTTATTCGGTTGCTTCTGGTTTGGATGTGATTCTCTGATCGACTTTGATTTTATTTTTAGGTGTGATTTAATATGGTTATGGTGATAGTGGTGAGTGTATTGAGGGTGCTTTTGGTGGGTGATAAAGTGGGGTTGTTACAGTGTAAGGAATTGGCGCGTCTTGATGTTCTTGTTTCTTAGTAATCCAGTTTTCTCGTAGATGTTGTTTTTGTCGCGTGTTTAGTCTATAAGGGTGTCTCTCCTTTGTGTTGTATTGGTTTGATTCTTACCGATCTCCACTGTTTTAGGTTCTTTTGATCTCTGTCGGAGTTTTTGCAACATTCCTTTTGAGGTGTACATAAGTACATAAGAGGCTAACTAATTTTCATTAGGACTGCAACATATGGCTGAGGTATGTGGTGCCGGTGATGTTTTCAATATATAACTGTTTTTTTTTTTCTGTTTTTTCTTAACATCTCAAGTACTTTGCAATTGTTCTGACATTGATCATTAAATTTGATATTTGACCGCAGGAGGGTCACAGGGTTACTCTAAATATTTATGACTTGAGCCAAGGACTTGCACGGCAGCTTTCAATGTCCTTTTTGGGGAAAGCTATTGAAGGCATATGGTGAGTGCTTCTCTTTATTGTTGGTCCAGGGCAAAAGGTTCTTTTGTCTGATGCCAACTTCAGCTATATTCTGAATAAAAATAAATTTGTTTTGGTGGGATTGTTATACATGTCAGTTGGAAGATGATGCTATGATCTGTGGTGTCTATGCAATGATTGAACTATAATAGAAACAAATATGATCAAAACATTCTAATACCTGGAACTTGGTTTTTGCCACGGTTTTACTATGCATTTTGGAAGTACTTGCCTATGTCTTACATGTTAGTAGAATGTCATTCTGTTGGGGTGTGGAATGATTGTAGATTTGTGTTCTCTATTTGTACCTCAGGCACACAGGAATTGTGGTTTATGGTAACGAGTATTACTTTGGTGGAGGCATCCAACACTGTCCTGCTGGATCAACACCATATGGAACTCCCCTTAAAGTTGTAGAGTTAGGTGTTACGCATGTTCCCAAAGATGTCTTCGAAGTGTATTTGCAGGAAATCAGTCCACGGTACCTACCTGAAACATATAGTCTGCTTACACACAATTGCAACAACTTCAGCAATGAGATTTCTCAATTTTTGGTTGGTGTGTCCATTCCTGAATATATTCTTCAGCTCCCTAATGAGGTCATGAACAGTCCAATGGGAGCTCTTATAAGTGAGTTACAACCTTTACCTCTAACTAAAATTGTCTCTAAATTTTAGAGTTCTGGAGTTATAATGCTTTTAAGTTATAATGCTATAATGTTTTCACTTACCTGCATCTACATTTTTCCTCATTATTCTTTTTCATTTTCATTCTACATTTGTTATAAAACTGAAACATTCATCAACATAAAGTGTAGAGTTTTAGGCACAATATGAGTTAATTAAACTATATTTATGATGATGTGCTTACTATTTCTCTTTATCTGATATATATTTCTTGTCACTTCCATTTTGCAGTGCCTATGATACAGAATTTGGAGACAACATTGAAATCTGGTGGAGTTCCTCAAGTACCACAATTCAAGCCTCCAACTGCTGTGAATGCTTTGGCTGAGAACGGTTTGAACAGAGGGGTGAACAACGAAGTGAAGGGCAAAGATGAGAACTCTAAGACCGGATCACCTTCTTCTGTAAAGCCAGAAGGGGAACCACAGAAGTCATCACCAAATGGGGCCATAGCAGATCCTCTTGGAGATGCACGTAACAAGGTTCAAGATGAGATTGTGAAAGAGTTTGCTGCAATTATGGCAACTGGGACAATGCGTGCTAGTGAGGCTGCAGCTCTAGCCACTAAAAGAGTAATGCAAAGATATGGCCACACTGCTGTGTCACAGAATTAACCATTTCTCCTTCATCAATTTGACAATGTGTGGGTCTAGAACCCTCATATACTATCACTGCAACAATTGCAGTGTTTTATGTCATTGATTATTGTTTTGTACTGGGAAAAACTTGATCAACTTACAGTATCTATTCTATGATGAAATTCTGTTGTTGGTTTCACTGTGCATGTAGAGATTATTACTTTAACTCCCTTTGCTTAGAAGATGTATGTGTGAAAGGGTTTAAGAGAGAACTTTCTATCCTATTGTTGGAATAAATATCAAATAATGGATTCTCTTTAATTAAAAATAGTGTTCGTTAATACTAAAAATAATGTTTTTTTTTTTATTTTGTTGTTTTCACTTGGCAATTTTCTACTCTTTTTAAATGCTGATTAGGCTAATAATAACTTGGCAATCTTTTTCAGCAGGGACTTTTCATGTGACATAGAAGGTTCATAAAATTAGTGATTGGAAAGTTGACAAATCAGCATAGTAGATTCGCATTTGTAGGCTTCATGAAGGGAACAACGTTTTGTCTTTGAATTTTGTGACTATCGTTTTTTGTGGGACGGGATTGACCAATATGTCAGTCCATGATGTGGATTCAACACGTTATTGTGGTCCTTATTAAGAATATATTTTAATATAGTCAAAAAATCTCATTGTATCGAAGCATAATAAATAGTCAAAGTATCAAGGAGAAGTAATTTAATCTTTATTCGAAATAGGAGGATTAAGAGTACGATAGTGAGAAAAAGAAAAGAGAAAAAGTGGACGGTTTGTAAGTAAGAATAAGCACACGACATAGGGTTAACCGGAGTAAAAAGGTATAAAATAAATGAACTATTTAAACAATTTCTGTCTCGATTAGTATTTTTATTTTTTATTTTATAAAATATTATATTTTTATTTTTTGATGATTATTCTATTTATTTGTAGCAAAATATAAATTATTAATTATTAATGTTTTACTTGCAATTGTTTGTTTTGCCAAATAATCAAATTTAAGATTAAAATTACTTAGTTTGTGTGTGTTTTTGATGACGAAATTTAAGAGAATAATTTATTTATTTAAAAAATTTAAATTTATTTAAAGTAAAATGACTTGTTTGGATGAAAAAAATTAAAATTAAAGAATTTTAATAAAATATTTTAAATAACTCAATAAATAAAATATGAAATTCTTTCGAAAAAGAAGAAAATTGAAATTTCATAAGTTATGGAATTTGTTGTTAGTTTGGATAAAAATAAGTCAAGGTTGACTTGATTTGGTTAAATTTCAGTTGGGTTGACTCGATTGAGTTCAACCAAATATTTGGTTAGGACCAACTTGATCGAATTCGACTAAAGCTGACTTGATCAAAATTTGTCTGGGACTAACTTGGCTGAATTTAGTCAGGGCTGTCTCAGCGAAGTACTGCCAAATTTTGGCTGGGACAAGATGGAGGTTGACTTGGTTGAAATTCACCCAGATTGACTCAATCAAATTTGATCAAATTTGGCTGAGATGATCCTGGTCGAAATTTAGTCGAGTCGGGCTTGTCCAAAATTGGGCCGCATTCGGTCGAGTTGACTATGGATGAGTTATTCGGCCAATTCGACAAGTCCTCCTTAAGAAAAATTTGGTCGAATGTGACTAAAGTTGGACTTGGCCAAAATTTGGCTAACTTTCGTCAAATTGTGGTTGAATCCAATAAAGTCAACCTTTGTTGTATTCGACCAAATTAGCCGATCGAAATTTTGGCTAAATTTGACCTAGTCACCCTAAGAGAATTTCGTCAAATTCTAGGCTGACATGTGGCAAAATTTGGTTGAGCCAATCTCAATTGAAATTTGATCGAATTTGGCATAGTCATCGATGTTCGAATATGGGTTGGCGCAACCAAAATTTGATGAATTTGATTGATTCGTCCCCCACCAAAATTTGGCTGTGACCAAGTTGGCCTAATAGAAATTTAGAAGAATTTAATTGAGTCAACCCCAATCGAAATTTGGTCAAGTTGACCCTGACCAAAATTTGGCCGAATTCGGCCACCTTGTCCCTAGCCAAAATTGCTTGAATCCAGTGGAGTTGTCCCTAATTGAAATTTGACCAAATTCAATCGAGTCAAATTTGTCTGAATTTGTGCAAGTCGAACCTGGCCGAATTCGACCGAGTCGACCCCAACCTAAATTTTCTCGACCTAAATTTGGCTGAATTGGACTAAGTTTATGCCAACAAAAATTTGGCCAAATTCGATTAAGTTAACCCGATTGAAATTTGGTCGAATTTAAATATTTTTTAGTTGGCTAATATATTTTTTAAATTTAATTTCAAATTTTTATATATTGAAATAAATATTGTTAAAATGAAATTTTATCTTGTACGGAAAATTTAATTCTTTTATCCAAACATATTAGAGTTAGTTGAGTTAGTTTTTTGTTGTTACCGTTACAAGGTTTGTTTTCTTCTTTTTCTCTACAGAGCTTAGCCTTATACAAACTAGGTCTTTGTCTTTGTATCAGTTGAGTTGATCAATAAAGCATTAAGACTTCTTTTTCTAGTTTTTATCTTCTATTACCCTCTATACCCTAATATGGTATCAGAGTCTGGTTAGAGCCTATCCTAACAAGCTTTCTTGGGCATTTTGCTCTACCCTATATAGGTCCACTAACAGACCATTCATTTTTAGACCCACACACGGGATGTATATACCTCGGTGTGAGGGGTGTATTGGAAGTCCCACATTGACTAGAGATAAGGCCATTTCATAGTATATAAATGGGTTGCAAACCTCACCTTATAAGCCGATTTTGTGGGGTTGAGTTAGTCTTAAAACCCACTTCTAACAGTATATAAATGAGCCAACTTCCTTCAAAGAAGCTAATCAGATTGATTATTGGCAAAGAGCTATGAAAGTTGAATTGAATGCCCTTGAAAGAAATAAGACTTGGTCTCTCATTACTCTCCCTCCAGGAAAGAAAGTTGTGAACTGCATATGGGTTTATCTAACCAAATTTAGAGTTGATGGCTCCAATAAAGCACGCTTAGTCGCCAATGGCTTCACTCAAACTAAGAGGATTGATTTCTTTGAAACTTTTTCACCTGTTGTCAAGCTAACAACAGTTCGGTTTCTTCTCTCTGTTGCTAAATCTTGAGGTTGGTTTTTAAATCAATTTGATATTGATAATGCCTTTTTAAATGGTGACCTTGATGAAGAAGTATATATGAAGCCTCCTCCGAGTTTGCTCCTTCCTTCCACCACTTTAGTTTGCAAGCTTCATAAATCTTTATATGGTTTAATGCAAGCTAGTAGACAGTGGAATGCCAAACTCACTTCTGCTCTACTACACTTTGGCTTCACTCAAAGCTCCGCTGATCACTCCTTATTTGTTCAGAAAACACTAGCTGCTTTTACTGCCCTTTTAATCTATGTTGACGACATAATTATAGCTGGGAACAATATTCGAACAATTAAACACATTAAGTCCTATATTAATGATCAATTTCATATCAAAGATCTCAGAGAGTTGAAATGCTTCTTAGGGCTTGAAGTTGCCCGTTCTCAGCGAGGAATGGTTATTAATCAAAGGAAGTATTGTCTTGATATATTTTCTGACTTTGGCTTAACAGGTTGCAAACCTATCCCTTCCCCTATCAACCCCTTTGTCAAGTTGAATGCCACTGATGGAGAACTTGTCTCTGACCTAAAAAATTTTCGAAAGCTCATTGGCAAGTTATTATATCTCACTCATACACGACCTAACATTAGCTTTGTTGTACAACAAGTCAGCCAATTCATGACATCCCCAAGAACTTCTCATTTATAAGCAGCCATCAGCATCCTCAAATATCTCAAAAATGCTCTAGGCTAGGGTCTGTTTTATCCTGCTCATGACCCTCATAGATTTCAAGCTTTTTCTGATTCAGATTGGGCTTCCTACAACATTACACGCAAATCTGTCACCAATTACTGTGTTTTCTATGGCCACTACTTAATATCATGGAAATGTAAGATATTTCAAATATTATATCCTAATAGATTATTTAGAAACTAAAGGAAATTCAAATGCAAGAAATTCAAATACAATGCATTCCAATTGTTTATAATTGTTGAAATGATTCATCCAAATACAAGGTTAAGTCTTATACTTTTCAATTTGTCATAATTTATTTTTTATGTGTTAAATGCCTAATAGGTTAAAATAGGATGGATGGATTTACATCATAATCTATTATTTGATTTAAAGATATTAAACACATATGTCTTGCATTTTTTACATATCTATAATATTATAGGCTTAAATAGTCATTTGGTCCTAATTTTGGTCAAGTTTTTTTTCACTTTGGTCCTACTTTTGAAATTTTTTTCAATTTGGTCCTACCTTTCGTTAATTTCATTCAATTAAATCTTTTTCCTTAACTCCGTCTAAATAGTTAACGGAACAGTGGCCAACGTGGTTCGTTTCTGTGACGTGGAGCACTGTTCAATGACGTGTCCATTATTTTACTGTGCTGACCTTTTAATTTTAATTACAGAGTTTAGGGTTTAGAATATGTGAAGATTTGTTCGCGGCTCCCATTAGAAATATGGGATTCTATGAAGTGTTTATAACACAAGGCCTTGGGCTCTCCAACTAACGACGTCTAGTTTTTGTTGTGTTTCATCCAAAGTTCTTATAAAAAATCTTAGGAAATCAGGGGAATCTGTAGAGGGAAGACAGAGTACAACACTAGAAACCATATGGGGACTTTGAAGACAATTGATCACATTGAAATATATATTTTACTGTACTGTAGTAATTTTTTAAAAATGACTGGACTTTATGTAGAGTACCGACTCTGTGTCAGAATTTCTGAACTCGTTATTTTCTTTTAACAATAAACTTTCTCATGAATTTAATAATTAGAAATGTTAGTGATCATGCGTTGGGGAAGCTGAATAAAAGTTTCAAGTTGTTTAGAATTTCAATGGGTTACATGCCTAATTTCGGCTATATATACATAAAATTGTCCATATGGTGTCGATCTTGCAAAGCAGTTAGCAACGTCTTTGCTCAGTGTTCTTGGTAGTTGTGGGAGTGTATGAATATCCTTTTCAGAGAGAACTTCACAAAAGGTATACCATGAAGTTTCTTATGCAGATATTGTTGAGCAATGTTTTCATCTCTGGCACTTTTTGTTTCCTTTTTGGGTCTTTTAAACAGGTATCCAATATTATAATGAAAGAACTTGGAAAGAATCCATAAGTTTATGTTTGGGATGGACAAGGTAAATATGTATTCAGGTTTAGATTGCTAAATCAAATTCTTTTAAAAAAAATTAAGAGATAAAATGTGGTTAATCCATGACACTAACACAAATTTCAGAACCAAACCCGTATATGGGGCATATGGCTTGGGCAAATGCATTTGTTGTCACTGTAGATTCAATTAGCGTGATAAGTGAAGCTTGCAGTACTGGGTATGGCTGTCAAAAGTATGATAGATTTTCTCCACTTTGACTCTAAATGAGGTTACTGAATCTTCACAGATCGGCTTGAATCTTTGATGATAACAATTGCTCTAAAATTCACAATTCCACGAAGAAATCCCTAAATCCACGAAGAATCCCTAAACGCAATTCCACAAATTATAAACCCTAAACTCTGTAATTAATATTAAAAGGCTAGCACAGTAAAATAACGGACACGTCATTGAACAGTGCTGCATGTCACAAAAACGAACTACATTGGCCACCGTTTCATTAACTATTTAGAAGGAGTTAAGGAAAAAGATTTAATTGAATGAAATTAACGAAAGGTAGCACCAAATTGAAAACAATTTCAAAAGTAGGACCAAAGTGAAAAAAACTTGACCAAAACTAGGATCAAATGACTATTTAAGCCTATTATATTAGTGAGTGATGAGATTGTAAGTTGAGTAAATTAATATAAGAAGTAAATTTATATTTATTAAGAGCAAAGTAATATTTGCACATATATTTTATAAATATTTTTATTAAATTACAAACTCATAATTGTGCATCAATTAATTTTTTAATGGAGGACAAAAGAAGGATCTATGTTCAAAATGAGCTTGAGCTTTCCTATAATGTATACAAATATTTTATACTTATTTTTTATAACGAAGAAATTATTGTTTGGTTAAATGAATATTGTGGAAAATTTCAATCAAATAAAAAAAATACTTAAAATAAAAAAGATAATAATTTAAAAAAATAAAATTGATAAGATAATTATTTTAAATTAAAAAAATGACTTATAAAAAAAATTAAATTAATAAAATATATATACAAAAAAGATAAATTCCTTTTATATAATTATGTAATTATATAAATTATTATTAAACAAGAAATATGACACTACTATAGCTTCTGATATTACATGAGATTTTTCTTGCAAATTTGTTAAAACAATTTGCAAGAAAAGACTTTTTTCAGCCACTTTTTCTAAGAAGTTTAATTGGTAGGTAATTTCTTTGTAGGTAATCATTTCCTACAAAATTATTAAATTTGCAAGTATTTGCTACAAAATTTGTTGTGAAAAGTGTTTTATAAAAAATATTTTGCAAGAAAATTGGTAGCAATTTCTTACAAATTATTTTTCACAACAAGATTTATAAGTATTTCCTATGTAAAACTTTCAAAACAACATTGACAGGAAATATGAGCTTTTTTATTAATGTGAGGTTGGAAAAAACCTTGTAAACATTTCAAACTTATACATTCTTCCACTTGTAGAAAAAACAATGAAAGCAAGAGAAGTGCAAACATTTTAAAACATAAATATTATGGCATCTCTAAACCATAGACAACAGTTGCATGTTTTTTCAAGTCATTCCATGTATGAAAATAGTCTTTTAATCTCATTAAAAACATAAGACACTGCATGATGGCTTTTTCTAGCACTATTATCCAAACCTAAGAACTCACTAACTTTGTCTAAACTATCATGAAGGTTGGGACAAAATCTGATGAGATGTTTATCATCATATTCTTTTTGTTCAAAGAAGAATTTAACGATTTGTAGAAAGTCACCCAAGTTGGGAGGTAGAAGTGGTTGCATGTGAAGCAAACAATGACTTAATACTTTTACCATATAGGCAAAATCATAAGCACATGAAAATTAATTCAGTGAATATGACTATTGCAGAAGTCCTAAGAGCATCATGAGCTCAACGAATTGCATAATGCTGACTTCAAAGTTTCGATTCTTATGAAAATCCATTTTGTGACGTTGGAGGAGGGTGATGGAGTGAGGAGTATAAGGACGACACATGATATTGAACTCAAAGAAGTTGAATTCCCAAATGAAGCGGTTGGAGATTCCAAAGGTTAGTAGGTTATCATGGCAGTCTAAAATGGTCAGGTTGGAGTACTGGACCTGATTGGAAGATGATGCTAGGAAACTCTGTGTCCATATAAATCAAAGGGAAATCATCCTACAAATCAACTTGAACTTTGCTTCAAGGTTGTACGACCACATTGATTGTGTCATCACAACACCAGAAAGGATGATCATCTTAGCATATTTATTCTTGTCTCTCTCAAAAATAAAAAATAAAAACAGAATTACAACTACACACTTTTATAGTGATGGATTATGAAAAAAATCACAAACCAATTAGAAAAGATAAGATAAAAATAATTTGTGCAATATAATCTTATAATCACTAGACATATATGGTAGGCATATAAGGTTGACCTTGAACTTACGCTTATGTACCACCACTAGACATCTAGTACACAACACAAACGTCTTGACCAAACTAGAGGCTGGAGTAGATACCACTAGATCATACTGCAACTCTCTCACAAGAAAACCCAACTCTTGAACACAAGATTATGACATAAAGGAGTGAGTCGTTTTAGATTCATACAACACATAATCTCCTACCATTTATCATACAACAACCAACGATAATGCTACCTAAACCAATTGCCTCCGCTTCAATCATAGTATAAACTCTTCTTGACGCTTGAGGTGCACTTCCACTAGAAGGACAATTTTTGGCAAGGTGTCTGTCCTTCCTACAAGAGTGGCATCTCCTGGAACCTGCCATGTGAGGACATACATTTATGTAATGTGGTACTCCACAGTTATAACACTGAATCCGTCCCGGCTGTGAAAATTGATGGGAAGAAGTCCCCCTAAACCCCTGAGATTGGGGCCAATAGTAAGGTCTCTTCCTTTCTTCTTGTCGAGGTTCGAACTCATATGGTCCTCCCACTTTCTACTACTTCTGTTGTGCTTCAACCTCCGCTTTCAACTTTCTCTATTAGTCTTATTTTTTCTACTTAGGCAGGAAATTTCTTAATAGGCAGAGGTGTCACTATGAACTTTATATCTCCTATCAGTACATTCTCAAATTTCCTGCAAGGTCACTCTTCATCCATGACTATGGTGTGGAAACCCCTTTGGTGTTTAAACCTCTCGGCATACTCAACAACATGTTCCCTTGCAAAACTTCACTTCTTTAGCATATCTGAGAAATACTTAATAAAGAAGTGGTTCTTAAACACTTCCCAATTCATAACTTCTGTCTTCTCTTCTAATATCAACTTCATACTATCCCACCAGTATTATGTTTGTCTAGTGAGCATGTACACGATGTAAGCTAGCTTGTTCTCATTCGAGTATCTTTTAACATGAAAAAACTCTCTCTATATCCTTCATGCACTGATCTGCTTCATCCGAGCTTATCTTTCCATCAAACTTTGTCAGATGATCTTGAGAAAATCCTCCAAACTTCACTCCTATGGTGGAGAGGGTGGAGCTTATGAAGGACCAACTATTTTATTGTTTTCCTTTATTTGCCTTACTGTTGCTAGGTACTGCTTTGAGCCACCTTAGAAGATAGCCTAGAGGCTTCATCTTCTGTAAGGTCGCCTAATGTTGCTGCATCATGGCAACACTCTGTTGCTGGAGACTTACTGCCATGGTCTCGTTTGCCCTTGCTAGATCAGGCATATCCAAGGTTAGAAGGGGTAAAGTAGATGGCCTAGGTGCCATAACTTTATTCACATAGGGAAAACCATCAGTTTAACTTAAGGAAGCTAACAAACTATCCAGAACATAATCGAGAATGCACAACAAAAGCTAAGAATTCCTATACCTACATGTTTTCTAAGGAACGATGCTCTGATACAAAAAATGTAACATCCTAAAATAATAGCCCAAAACTACCTGATAGGATCTTATATGGTTACTGTCAACACCCAATTTTGTCCGGGTTATATTGTATTTTACCTTTTTTTTATCATAATCTTATTTTACTCATCTTATTTTACTTTTATTTTATTTTTTATTTTTATTTTTATTATTATTCTATTTTATTTTTATTTTTATTTTGTTTTATTATTTTTATTATTTTTTTCGTTTTAATCTTATTTTATTTACAATTTTCTTTATTTTCCTTTTTACTTTTTATTATTTAAGAAAAAAATGAGATGAAAAAAAATGAGAGAAGACCAAGAGGTTAACGTAAGGTCTCTGATGGTTATGGGTGGTAGCTAGCTGGCCATGGTCATGATAGCTGAAGAAGGAAGGAGCAGGAAGCAACATATGCTTTCAGCCTTATCCCACGTCTCGAGGTGGGAAAGGAACAAAGTAGAGGCACAACAAATATCATCAAGGTCCCTTCATTCAAGGGGACCTTCACCTTCTTCACGGGGAGGCTTTTTCTCATTCTGTTCTCTACAAGATGAAAAACAACACCTTCACTCTCTTGATTCCAACAAAAACACCATAACCCATTGTTCCCCTTGATTCACTCAACAACTTCACCTCCTCTCAATCCCTCCATTATCATTTTCATCTTGAACCTGCACAAAACCACCATAACAGAATAGTAAAGCAGAGAAGAAAACAAATTGTCGGCGGCATTGCAACTTGCGAGTCGGAGTGCGAACGGGCTGAGTGACGATGACTCCGATTGGGGGCGCGACGGTAAAGGTTGGTGGCGTAGCTTCCAAACCCAGTGTGGCTCGCGCATTGGAGAAGAAAGAACAGACAAACACCACTAACGGCCCTCTCGGTGAACGGCGACGAGACTGCGGAGACGGACTAGGTCACGACGACCAAGGGGTCAATTTCTGTGGGGCTTGCGCGACCCAATCGCGGTGGTCGGTGCATCGGTGGTGAGTTGTAGGGATCATGATGCCTTTCTATCTTGCGGAAGAAGGAGGTCGTGGGTCGAGGAGGCGTTAACGTCAACGTCCACGCCGACGGTGGTTGATGTCGCCGACGAGCCAGTCACGCGGTGGTGCGATGAAGGTGCAACGACTGCGGATTCTGCGAGGACAAGGTCTGTGTGAGAGGGGAAGAGGAATAAGCTTTTAGGGTTTTCTAATTTGAGAAAGGAAGAGGTTGGGCTAACAGCCAGATCCATCCTTACTCTCACACCACCCCTTTTTTAATCTTTGCACCCCCCTTTTGTGTGGTTTGGATATGTTTGTGTTTTGCTTAACACACCTCTTCATTTACTTCACGCACTCCACCTCATTTAATTTCTCACACCTATGTCTCAATTCATGCACCCCACCTGTTTACTTTGTACACCTCCATATTTTGATAACTCTGCACCCTTGTGTTTTGTTTGTTTGGACCTGTTTTATTATTATGCTGTGTGTACCCGTATGTTTACTAGCCTTGCACCTTTTGTGTTATGATGTATCTATTTATGTTTACTCATTGCACCCCTTCCGTTTATGTTTCACACTCCTTATGTCATTAGTCCCCATTTGTTGATTGCACCCCACTTTTCACAGTTCACACCCCTCCTTTTAGGTTCACTTTACTTTCAGCTTTTACTTGCTGCACCCCCACCTTTTAATAAACACACCTCATTTACTTCATGCACCTCACACATTATCCATGTACCCTCACATTTTGTTTTTCCACTTTTATCCTTTTTTTTTATTAAATTCTACCTTTATAATTTTATAAAAAAAAGTAAAACAAAAATATTTTTAAAGTATAAAAAAATTACAAAAAAAATAAAAAATAAAAAGAAATGAAAAATGTTCTTTTTGCTTTATTGTGTCTGTCCGGTCGCCTGCACCATGTGACACTGATTTTCAAAAATACAAAAAAAAAATATTTTTCTTTTTCTTTTGGTGTTTGTCCGACCGCTCGCGTTGTGTGACACATATTTTCAAGTAATTCAAAAATACCCAAAAAAACATAAAATTTTCAAAATAGAAAAACATCAACATTTTCAAACAAATAGTCCTTTTTTAAGAATTACGTGATCCTTGATTCTCCATTGTGAGATACGTAGGAGCAAGGTCAATCCTTGTCAAGTTCACCTCCAAAAAATCAAATCATTTTCCAAATAGTTTTTTTTAAATATCTTTTTAAAGAACTACGTAACTCTGATTTCTCATCTTTAATGAGAATACGTAGGACCAAGGTCAATCCTTGTCGGGCCCAAAAAAAATTAAAAAAATATTTTTGTTTCTTTTTAGTATTTTTGTCTTATTATTTCTTTTGGGGGAAAATTAACATTTTGAAAACCACATCGACTTTGCATTTTTAATTAAAGGTACCGCCCTTGGGCGGGCGCATAAGGTGCTGACACCTTCCCTACGCATAATCGACTCCCGGATCCAAAATTTGGTTTTTCGCAGACTTTCTTTATTTTATGGTTTTCCATAGTTTTCCAAAAATAACTCTGGTGGCGACTCCACATATCTTGTTAAACCGTTTTCTTTTTCGGTTCACCTTCTCGTTGCGATCCCAGTTGCGACAGTTACTATCCAAAAGAAGAAGAAGCATACATAAAGTATATAAATCACTTCATTTACAATTATTTATAAAGGTAAAACTATAACCAAAATAAGTTCAAATTCAACCCAAGAACAAGCTAAAAAGGGCAATAACTACAGAGTTTTCAAAAGATAACGAGTAGCAAAATGCTAATTAAAATTTAAACTCTTGCACTGCCATCACCATTGTCAAGGGATCCAACACCTAAATCTCTGTTTGCTTACACCAAATATTGGTGATTATTGCAAAAGAAGAACAACAACACAAAAAGCATACACACATGAGAGGGTACGGTAATATAAAAACATATGTTCCATTAATCATAAATTAAATCATATTAGGAAGCTGAATTATTCATACCATTATAAGCAATAAACTGCATCGTAAAAGACCCATTAGATTTAGTTATCCGAATAACCAACATTAAGGTAGAACTATTTAAAAGTTTTGACACTTGTAATGGATGACCTCCACCCACACGATTAATCCTATATAGGTTCCTAGAACTACAAATGGTTCTTCCAATCAAGACCTCTTGTTACTCTCTACTCCTAATTCATTTTCCTCTTCATGAGTGTGAATGATTAGTAGAGTGTTAGGATAAACTTTCAAATTTTGAGTCCCTACTTCAATGCACACCAAAACACACATACTTTAAATGGATTTTCCTTTAAAAATCCATTCATCATTCTCAATTCACAATTAAACAAGTCTCATACATAATATCATCAATGTACAACACATATATCCATTGGCAAGGTCATCATCATCACAATTTCATACATCATTATATTCCAAAAGTTCATATCATCCTCACACATTCACCTAATCATCAAGTAATTTACACAATAACTTAAGAACACATATGCAAATTGGTTGGGGGTTTTAAAAATAAAACTACAATTTGAACAAAGCTCTAAAAATTATATTTTTACATTCAAATGAAAGATAAATGAATCAACAACTCAATGTAAAAAGAATCCATCAAATGGGGTACCTATAAAAAAAAGTTATGTACTAAATAAGTGACAAAGGTAAAAGGAGTCAACAACCTAATCTACGAGAACCTTACCTGAAAAACTACTCTCTTTATAGAATTTCAAACAAAGATCACACTGTCAAAACAAAGCATCATATTTCTAGGACCTGCTATAAAAATTTCAGCTCGATCCAACAGTTAATGAAGCATGAATTCAAAATTTTATGAGATAACTTAGAGTTGGAAAATTCCACTCAGTGAGAGGATTGCTCACCCAACGAGGAAAAATCTCTATTCAAATTAATTTTGGTACTTGCTAGGTGAACAACAGGCTCACTCAATGAGTCTGCATAAAGCATAAACAAAAAATTCTGCATTTTGATAGTGTCAAATGAACTTAAAACAAAGTTTAAGCCTTATATACGTCAAAAACATTTCAAATTCCATGTTACCATTTAATTTCCATCAAATTGATCTTAAATCATATGCATTCAATAAAATCCCAAATGTTTCTAACCCATACATACTCAAACATAAAATTAAGGATTTTTCATCTCACACCCACAAAGAACAACATCAACATATCAATTTGAGCTATCAAACACAACATCAACACATAATCATACATTCAAACAAAATCATCATGCATGAAGTAAGGTTTAGCTTCCCTCACCTTCAGAGATAGACTCGAACTCTAAGAACCCTTAAGGCACCTTAAAACTTGCGAAAGTTCAACCTTGACCTGAGATAATGAAAAACAATCTGATCGTGCCAACACAACCACTAATTAGAAGAGATACAAGATGGAAACCAAAAAGGCAGATGTAAGCAAGGAAGACTTAAACGCATTGTAGAAGAAACAAAAATGGCAAGAAAAACTTACTTACCCCAAACAAGAAACTATCGGTAGGAATCAAAGGCCTTGTTGCGAGGAACGACCCTACAGTCTTGGTTCTACAAATTAACAAACAAATAGTGACGAATGAAGGTTCAAAGATGGAGATGGAGGAGATGGTGTTGAGAGAACGGAAGAAAGGATTTCTGCTTCTTTTGAAAACAAAAGGCTTAGAAAGGTTACAGTGCTTTCTCGCTACCTAGCTTGTAATATGACTAATGCACTTATGGAACATCAAATTTGTGATAATATGATGACACTTGTATTGTCAAGACGTTCGATTTGTTTTAGGAATTGCACGTTCAACCAAAAGATTAATAAATCAAATTATTTCAAAGGTGATTTAAATATTCTTGCTTGTTTTTTACTTTCCAATGAGATCAACAAAGGAGGCAAAAATAATGCACCAATCAATGATAATCACTAAGCTTTAGGACAAGCAACACAATAAACATCACTATAAATAACTGATTTAGGAGTTATCCTAGTAGGCAAAAATAGGTCTCATTTAGAGGTACCTCTCAAGTAGCAAATTGTATGATGAATTACTACCAAGTGTAAACATGTTGAGAAGGATGAGGAAGTAGCTCATCTATTGAACATCTAATAAGATGTTAATTTGTGTAATGGTCAATTAATTAACACTACCCATGAGTTGTCGATATGATAAAGATGAAATAGGAAGTCAACTTTAAAAGGGGCGTGCAGATTGAACAAAGCTTTAAAAGATGTTTTGAAAATTTTTCATGTCATTTATTAGATATTATATATGAGGATCATCTAGTAGTTTTATAGAATTTTTACAAATGTTTGTAAAAATGTCTAAGGCGTGCTCATATGTAATAGAAAAAACAATGAGCACTTTTGTTTTAATATTGGTTCACTCTGATATGTGTTATAATTTGTTCTCTTTTTTCAATTATAAAGGGTTTCAGTGTTCAATAAATGATTAAAATATTTTCTATTCCATTTTTTGTTTACAATAAATACACAAAGTCACTTTTGAGTATCCTTATCTTCTCACTTGATATAAGGAACATGTATTATTTTTTACAAGTCATATTTATGGTTTTCTCAAGTATTTTTTAACCACCACTTCAAGCTTGAACAAAATTTGTTTAGTTACAAGGATACTATGATAATGAGGTTATGAATTTAAGCACTCCTATTCTAGAGATTAACTTAAAGTGAATAATTTACAAATAGAAGTCTTTCTCTAAAGTATTATAGTAGATGATCTTGTGAACTAGCTCTTAGAAGTTGTTAAAACTTTTTGCATGCAATGTACTCAATTCATGTAAAATCTTGTATGTGGCATTAACTTCATTTTGCATGGGATGACTTCTATTTATAGACTTCTGATAAAGAACAATTATAGCTTACGTTACTTACATGTGGTTCATTGTCCTCGTGTTAGTGCTTTTCAAAACATGCTTGACTCTACATTTGAAACTTTCTTTCTATTACTCAAAGTGCTAAGTGAAGTACACCTTTTCTCTCTAACTCCTTTTATAATTCAAGCAATAAATTCAACAAGAATATACATCCCTATTAATCCAAACAACTTTAGATAAATTGGTTCACTATGTTCTTGAATTATTTAGTTATGCACTAAAACATAAAATTCACAACCCTTCTTGAAACACCATTAAAAAAGAATACAAGGTATTGAAAACACTTAAATATCTATAACCACACCATAAAAGAGTATAAAGAAAAAAAAAGATTCAAAATAAAAGAAAGATATAACACTACAAAAGTATATAATTTTAGTTGGGGTTTGTTTGCTAGGGTTATAATAACCTCCAATAAAATATACACATTGTGGAGGTTTCGAAAGCCCTAGTTAACTATCCGAGGTGTTTTTAAGAAACCCAATGAATGCCTCTTTATTTTTCATTTTTCTCCTTTTTTGTAATTTTTAATTAGATGACCCACGTACGCGTTACCCCCCTCCCCTCCCCCCCTTCTCTCTTTCTTTCTCATCGTTTTACCCTAGGAGTAAGAAAATAAAGCCTTCATGTGTGTACCTCCATCGTTCTTGGTAATGAAGACCATTTTCTTTGCTTTCAATTTCGTCTCATTGCTTTTTACCGCCCTTTCTCTTTCAATTTCATCTCTTATTTTCAATTTCATCTCATTTCAATTTCGATTTCGTATCCTGCTGCTTTCGATTTTGTTCCCTGCTTCATTGCTTTTGATTTCATTTCCTTTCGTCGTTGCTTTCAATTTCGTTTTCCTCTTTCAATTTCATCTCTTTTACTCATGCCCTAACTCACTGATTATTTTGGCACCATCAAGTAGCAGTGCCGATGGTGCCACAACCACTGTAATCAGAGTGTGATTCCACGACCATTGTAGCCATTGTAATAGTGTGATCCGTACTTCTGTTTAGGTGCTCCTCTTTGCTTTTTGCAGCTTCATCTCTGATTTTGTGATCTTAGATTTTGTTCTTAAGTTTCACCACTTTGCCTTTTTTTTAATCTCCTCTAATATTGTTGTTAGTAAGGTGTTAAATTTTTCTCTTGATTGAATATTTACCATACAAGTTACAATTTGATGACGCATATAAATACAAACCATGTTATTATACAATCAATTTTGATCAATCTTTTCATACATATGTATAAGTTCAATAGTATAACTTCTGAGTAGTAAAATGTTTCTTCATAGTTTAAATAGTTAAATGTTTTTTAATATTTAATAAAGAAAAAAAATGAAACAAGATTTATTGGTTGATTGTTATTCCTCTGTTACAAACAAGACAAATTTCATACATGTTTTTTAAAGAAAGTTTTAGTAGATAGTGGGAAGAGAGTTCATTTGTGATCATAGGCACCATAGCATTCCATTTACTTATAAAGTCAGACACTTACAATTACATATGATATCTTATTAGAATAGAAATATTGAAAAGAAGTGATCAATCAAGAAATTGGTAAAAAAAAAACCAACTCTTTTCTATCTTTCCACACTAATCAATTATGAAAATTCATCCAAAGGGACTATGATGAATATCTGGTGTATCTGAAAAACTAGCAACTCACATAAACATGTGAGTGACGAAGGTTAGTATAGGAGGTACAAATAAAAACACATAAACATGCTAATGGAGCATTTGTGACTGATGAAGCGAGGGAAATTGATGTAAGTTCAATTCTAATAAAGTTTATAATTGTCAACCATACGTTGTGTTATTTTAATTAGTTTCTTGTGTTTTTTGAAGGAAAAAAAATCAAGCATATGAATCAACATCATCATCATCTGTATCAGAGGAAATATCAAGTACCGATTCCTTAACTTTTGCTTTTGGAAGCCAAGAACATTGTGGACGTGTTAGGGGTTTGGGTTTGGGTCTTTGACCATCTAAAGTGTTTGACTACAAGGGTCATTCATATAGTGGAACATCTTCAAGTTCACCTTCTAATGCTCAGTTACAAAATCAGGTTAAGTTTTTAGTTTTGATCATGATGCTTTTATCAAAGTTACCTTTTAATGTGTTTGAAGTAAGCCAATTCTCTATTTTTATTATTTTGAATAATTTTATGTTTTAAAATAGGTTTCTACATTGACATCCAAACTCAATGAAATGAAGGAAATAAGTAATTTTTTGGTACAAAATTATCAAGGAGAGTTGTCTCGTGCTCGTGATTTTACTATGTGTCATGCACCAACGATAATATTTAAATCTTGATTAAATTAATATATGATTGATATTATTATTTGGAAACTTATTAATTATCATTATTTTTGATATGTTAGATATATGATCAAGGAAGTGTTCCTAACAAAGAAATAAATGATCAACATCATGTTATATTTTATATAATTTTATTATATAAAATTATTATTCTCTATTTTTTTATTATTATGGATTAGCATTAATCAATCAATTAAATAATTTGCTAATATTAAATTAATATGTGTAATATATAATTTTGGGTTTCTGATGAATGATGTGTGATGGGTTGGATTGTTTAGCAAACGGTATGTGATGGACTTGAATAATCAGATATTTTTTTTTGAGAGGTCCCTGGTCTCTACTGAGAGGTTATAAAACTGATACCCCATTAGTCAGTTTCTAAGAGTAACAACGTAAAGTGTGAGGCTGATATCGCGGAGGTGTCCAACCATGGTAGTTTCGCAAGATATCGTCACTTAAGGACCCTTTTGCGAGTGGTTTGTAGCGACGTTTTTGTCATGGAGGCTCGCGACAGAGCCAATGGTGGTCGTTCGCTCGTGCTGTTGGTCCCTGTTCATGTCATAATGGCTTGCGTGTGCACAATTTTTTTTTTTGAATCTTTTAAAATAATAATAATAAAATTATATAAAATATAACATTAATTAATAGAATAAATAAATAAATAAATAAATAAAGATAATAATAATAATTATTATTATTATCATTATGATTTTATGTATTATATAATTTATTATATTTTTATTAAGCATGATATAATTTTATATAATTGTTAACTCACCTATCGTGGGTACAATTGTATGAAATTTTGTGGTAATGATATTATTTAATTATTTTATTAATTAATTTGATATTACATTAATATTAATCATACCCTATCGACATTTTATTATTAATGTATTTTATTTTCTTGATACAATGTATTTTGTGAATTTTATTATGTCAATTATCATTTAATTATTTTATTAATTAATTTTATTACATTAATATTATATTTCTTTTGACATGAGATGTGCATTGTATTTTTTATTCTAATTATATTTCTTATTTATTATGATTCGACATCCTTAGGTGAGATCATAGTAAATGAGAAATAATTTGATATTATAGCCATATTTTGTTGTGTATTCATAAACATTTATTTTGGTTTATTTACACAATAAGTGTGTATTAAATGTTTCTTTGTTATTTTGATACCAGCTTCTTTGTCTATACCATTGACTTCGGTCAAAACTTTAAATAGGACAAATTTTGAGAACTGGAAAGAATCTTTGGATTTATATCTGTCAATTACCAATATGAACTTTTCCTTGAGAGAAGCAGAACCTTTAGCTCTTATGCCTGAGTCCACTAATGTCAGAGAGCTTTTCATGAAAAATGGGAATACTCGAATAGGGTGTGCTTGTTGGTGATGAGATACACCATGGAGAAGTCTATTCGACAGAGCATTCCGGATAATGACAATGCTAAGGATTTTATGAGATCAGTTGGTGAGAAGTTTAAGACTTTTGACAAAGCTCAAAAGGGTAAATATTTGTCACTTCTTGAGAAGACCAAATATGATGGTGTCAGTGGTGTTCGTGAGCATATGATGAACCTTATGCACTATTATAACAAACTCAAATCTCTAAAGGTAGAGCTTGGTGATAGTTACTTGATTTGGCAGGTTATAAAATATTTTCCTTCTTAGCTTGATGTGTTAAAGACTTATTACAACACGCAGAAAGAGGAATGGAAATTGATGAAATGATAGCTATTATATCTCAAGAGGAAGCATCGATTAAAAAGACCAAGTCTCACAGTGTGCAGTTCACAGCTACTAGTTCTGGCACTAAACTTGTGAAAAAGGGATTCAAAGGTAAATCTCGTCCTGAAAGTGGAACACAGGGAAATCATCAGTGGCTTTGGAGCCTAAGAAGAAGTACTTCAAGGGGAATTGTGGCTATTGTAAGAAATTTGGGCACAAGCTAGCTGACTGTTATATTCTTAAGAAGAAGAATGTTGATAAGGAATATATACTCCTATATGCTCTAACTTGTTTTGAATCTAATGTTGTTGATCTTGTTATTTTTGAAATGGTTGAAATGCCAAGAAGGGGGTTTGAATTGGCTAGTTAAAAATTTAGGCCATCTTTGAAAGCTAAAAACCACCTTTAATTGAATCAATTAGATCACCAAATTAGGATGCAAACAGTACTAAACTGTACATTTTCAATCGATCAAAAATAGAGTTAATCGATTGATTTTACTAAACAGATTCTGTTCTTGTATAATCAACCGATTGAAACAGGAAAATAGTCGACTAAAATACTGGGAAAAATGCAGAAATGCAAATTCAAGTTTTAAACCAGTAACAATGCACAAGATTAATCAAGACAGGTTCCAAATGATTATGTAAACATGCTCAATGTTACAGATGCTATGAAAACATGCAGGAACATGAAAAAGATTATTAAAGCATAAGTTCTTTAAACTTTAAAATGAAAATGCAAGAGAGAAAGGTTAGAGAAGAGAGGATACCACGAAATTTTTATACTAGTTCACTCAAACTTGAGCTACATCCAGTTTGTCAAGGCAACCTGAGCTTGACTTTGCATTATTTCGAAAGATTTACAAAGTATCCACCCTTACACTTCTAAAATATGCAAAAACACCACAAAAGACTCTTGAATCACACAAGAATCACACTAGCACAACAAGAACCCTCTTACAGAACTGGAAAACTACCAAGCACACACACAAAGCTTGAGAAAGATCAAACCTCAGTGATAGCACAACCCAGCCTACCACAAACCCCTTTCTCCAAGCTTTAAACCAAGCCAAAAGCTTCAAGAATTGATCCAATATCAATCTTCAACTGCTGCAAACTGTATGATCACGAAGGAGAGAGTTTCCAAAACAAAATCATGCTCTAAAATGATTAACAGACCTCTCTTTCGAAAAATACAGCTTATATAGTCAAACTGTTTTGAAATTCAACAGATTGATTTTCAAATCAATTGGTTGATTTCACTTGACTTAAGTGAAATCAGTCGATTAAAAAATAAATCAACTGGTTGAATTTGTTGCAGTTTAAGACTACTGCAGCCAACCTTTTAACGTGTTGAAAAACCATTCAACAGACTAAAAGAGACATTTTAACCTGTTGAAAAACCATTCAACAGATTAAAAACATAATAAAGACCAAACTACATCTAATTAATGCTACAAGGTCTACAACATGAATTACAAACTACAAATACACTTTCTTAATGATGTAACTACATGGAGAGCACATGTTCCAGCCTTGATCAACATGGATATCACCAAATCTCCTTTCCTTCATCAATATAGACTTCATTCCAATGGTAATGGCTTCAAGATAGTTCAAAATGCTTCATTTAATTCTTCATCAAATCTTCAAGAAGCAAATCACCTTGGCTTCTCATGTCAACAGATGTTCCTACCAACTCTTGGTGGTTAGACTCGGGTACCACTATTCATGTTGTGAATTCTTTACAGGGGTTCACAAGTTTGAGAAAACCAAGTGATGTCGAGTCCAAAATTATAATGGGAGATGGAGCTAGAGCACCGGTTGAAGATATAGGAGTAGTTTCTTTAAATTTAGCTTCTGGACATGTTTTGTTATTGAAAGACGTTGTTTATGTACCTTTTATGAGAAGGAATTTGATTTCAGTTTCAATTTTGGATAAATGTGGCTACACTTTTGAATTTGGAAATGGTAAACTTGTTGTTTATTTATTTCAATTCAATTATTGTTGGCTCAGGAGTTTTATATGATGGACTTTTCATGTTGAATTTGAATGACATGTTTGTTAATTGTGTTATTGGACATAAGCATAGTAGAGTTGATGAAAATTCCTCTATGTTGTGGCATAGACGTTTGGAACATATTTCTAGACCTCGGATTGAGAGGTTGATTAAATAGGGTATTCTGCATGATTTGGATTTTTCTGATTTGATACTTGTGTTGATTGCTTAAGGGCAAGCTGTCAACACCCAATTTTGTTCGGGTTATAATGTATTTTACTTTTTTTTCTACATATCTTATTTTACTTTTTTTTTCATCTTATTTTACTTTTACTTTTATTTTTTATTTTTATTTTGTTTTATTTTTTCGTTTTATTCTTATTTTATTTACAATTTTCTTTATATTCATATTTTACTTTTTATTATTTAAGAAAAAAGAAATCAAACTAAAAAAATAATAATAATAAGAGAAAGAAGATTGTAGAGATCTATTGTCTGAACTTTAGTACGCTTAGGCCTTTTTCCCATTTGGTGCTTGTTTCCATGCATTAGCTTAAATCTGCTATTAATTAGTGTACAAAAATGGAAAGCTGGTGTTTATGGTGGATAGGGGATAGAGTGGCTAAGTTGTAGGAAGCAACCACCCTTTCCACTTCTCGTACTGCTCAAGAAATACAAGGGATCAGGGACTTTAAGTTAGATTTTTATTTGCCTCTGCCCGAGGAATTCATGATGAACCACACAGATGGAGGGGAAAATTGAAAAAATAAATATAGGGAAACGTTACTACAAAAGGGAGTCCAAATACACATTTTAGGGGGGATTTTTGGATTACACAAAGGAAAAAGGGAATAAGGCAATCAACTCAAGCAAGAGAACCACAAATCTATATGAGGAACTCATGACCACCATCACATAGAGAGCTCCGAGAGGTAAGTATTGGACCTTCAATGTTTTTTGTATGAACGAGCATGATGTACGTGTGTTAAGTTTTGTATTTCATCTTCTGAATGCCATGAACAAGCATGATGCACTGTGTTTACTACATTTATTTGCTTAATTGCTTGGCACATGATCCAAATACATCACCTTCCCTGTTGTTGGTCGTCCTTAACGATGGTGACACAACCGAAAACCACCCTCACCCTCAAATGAATCCTCACGGCCTCATCTTCTCACACCAACCCTTTCTCCTTCACTTATTTTTCCTCCATGGAACCAGAAAACACACTTTACACTCTCCATTCACGGTCATCATTAACTCATCATCGACTCCTATTCCACAACTTCATTAACACAGTGAACACGACAATACTCCCTATTCTCACCCATTCATTACACACACCTTCATCCTGCATTATCACTTTCATCATAAACCTGCACCAAAACTGCCATTAACGGACCTCCATCACCAAACGACAAATTCAATTTCAGAGCCATAGTATTTTTTTTCTTTTGTTTCTCAACATCATGTGCAACCATCACGCCCAACTACAAGAACGAAAAACCCAACCATCCAAACTCCCAAAACGAAAACAGTGAGGAAAGAAATATTGTCGGCGGCAATGCCGACGGCGAATCGAAGTTCAAACGAACTAAGCGATGGGGGCGCGGCAATAAAGTTTGGCGGCGCGGGTTCCAAACCTTGTGTGGCTCGCAGAAGAAGGAAGTGGGACGTTTGGGGTGCCGTGGTGGTCGGCTACACTTTTGGTAGCGTTTGGCGCCGTCGTCGGTGGATCTGGCGGGTCGGGAAGCTAGCAATGTCGTCACCTTGGGGCTGGAGATGGTGGCTTGTGTTTGGAAGTGAAGTTGCAATTGAAGATGAAAGTTGGTGTCGTGCAACGTAGATGAGGAAGAAACCTCTTTAGGATTTTCATATTATGAGAGTTATTTTGGGTTTGGGTTTAAATTTGCTCCCATTAACTTCCTGCACCACCACTTTTAATATTCTCACCCTTCTGTGTATTGTTTCATGTTTTACTCTGTGCACCCCTTTTTCCTTTATTTTGCACCCTTGTTTTAATTTTATGCTACGAGTACCCTCTGATATTTACTAACATCGCACCCCTACCACACTTGTTTCATGTTTTACTCTGCGCACCCCCTTTTCCTTTATCTCGCACCTCTGTTTTAATTTTATGCTGCGAGTACCCCCTGATATTTACTAACCTCGCACCCCTGCCACACTTGTTTCATGTTTACTTCATCCACCCTCACATTTACTTCACGCATCCCGCTTACTTACTGCATGCACCTCCCATATCTGATAACTCGCACCCCTTATTTTTTTGTTTCTCATTTTTGGGCCTGTGTTTATGCATTACTCGCTGCACCTCCCACATCACTCATACACCCTACTATTGTTGTTTTTTTTACTTTTATCTTTTTTGTTATTAATTTTTTTTCTTTTCCAAAAAAAGAGAAAACAAAAATATTTTAAATTATAAAAAAGTACAAAAAAATAGAAAAATCTAAAAACAAAAAATGTTCTTTTAGTGTGACTCATTTTCAAAAATACCAAAATTGATTTTCTTTCTCTTTTAGTGTTTGTCTGACCGCTCGCGTAGTATGACACAAATTTTCAAGTAATTCAACAACACCAAAAAAATACAAAATTTTCAAAATATAAAAATATCAATATTTTCAAACAAAAAGGGGTGTCTTTTTAAGAACTACGTGATCCTTGATTCTCCACTGTGAGATACGTAGGAGCAAGGCTAGTCCTTATTCGGTTCACCTCCAACAATTATGGCTTGCTCATGTTGAAAGGTCTGTGATGGGATAATAAAGGCTTTTTGAACTATCAATATTGCAAATACTTTTACTTTTGTAATCTTTAAGCAATTAAGAGGGTGCTGAAGTTGTGTTGTGAGGGTATATGATCTCTCTCTAGATGTAAATAAATAACATAAAGAACAATGAAGGAGAATAAGAAAAAGCCAATCCCAATAATCAACCTATTCAAATAGTTAATTGTTTGCAATAACATTCAGGAACAACAAGTAGGGTAGATACTAAACTTTGTTTCCATACCTCTCCAACACTTATTATATTACTCTTCTCTCCTTTAAGGAAAAGAGCACCATGATTGCTAATCCAGTACTGGTCCCGTTATGATCTTGATTTGGTTTATTCATCTGCTACACAACAGAGATATATGAATTACAACACCTTTCAAAATACAAGAATAAAGAAAAAGAGAGAAGATGGGAGGGAAGAAAGGCAAATTAAAAACGACATATAGATTGTAAGTCTTAAAATAACACATTGTAATACAACTTTAGCATTAGAGTAAAATTAATGAAACAAAATGTGATACAACAATGCTAGTGGCAGAATGCACTTCAAAACTATAGTATTAATGGGGTTTATAAAACCGTAGGTATTAATGGAGGTTTTTTAAAATCATAGATAGTGCTTGAGGTTCAAAACCACAAGTAGTTATGGGGGTTTAAAACCGCAAATAGTTATGGGGTTCAAAACCCAAGAAGTACTTGAGTTTTCTAAACCCCCAATAAGTTGTGCGATTTCTTGGGGTTACTAGAAAAAAGAATTGCAACACAAATCTATAGTACTTCCAATCTTAATTGATCATTTTGACCAATGAAGTTTCTTCAAAATGTAAAAGATAATTATTCAAAAAATTTTGTTTAAAAAAACCAACTAATACTTTAAAAAATAATTAAAAAAGAGAGTTCTAAAACCAATAGAATACCTTCCTTTTAAAAAAAGTTTAAAAATTAAAGTGGTTATAATAAATTATTTTGTTCTTCCCCGGCAATAGGTTCGATGTGGTAACATCGTCCTTTGTAATGATCAAGATTGGTAAGCCCATCGCTCCACATAGTTGTCTAGGTACGAGTAGAAGATTCAGCAGCTACCGCAACACCTGCTTCTTCAGGTGGAATTTTAGGTTGAGGAGTTACTCAAAATGTTGCCAATATACCAGTATCTTTGGTTTCATACTCAAGAGCTAAAATGTTTTTTTGAACCCGTATAATAGATTATTATTAATCATAATTATTCTTGAAACCGTAACTTTTTAGATTGTATAATATTATCAATTAATGTTTAAAATAATTATTATTTGAAAAAATCATGAAAATCATTTTTAATCAATATAATCAATTATTATTTTGACTCATCGATTAATTTGGAAACATTGAACAATTTCTTTTAACCACATAAAAGTAATTGTTATGTGAGATAATAAATTGTTTGCTAATTAAATAAAATCCATTTAGTTCAACTTAAGATAACCATTTATAAATTTAATATAATTAGTTAAATGCTTTTTAAAAATCATCAAACTACATCAAACTAGTTTGTTCAAGACTTCTTGAGATTAATTCATATTTTAGGATATATTTAGATAATGAACAAATGGAGAGTATAACCATTAGAGGAGAAATCATCGTTAAAAGATCAATATATTATGCTAATTAACAATAACTATATCTTATAAAAAAACGCTTTATATACATTAAATAAATGTATAATTTGTTATAAAACTCTTTAGTTTATATAGTAAAATCTTTTATCAAATTTTATAAAATTTATATGATAAAACATGTAAATTTATAAAGTAAAAACAATAAATTATATAAAAAAATTGGATAAATAGTTGATTGAGCACAAAAATACTGATATATTTTGTTTTTAGTATAATAAAAAAATTGAAATCTTATTACAAAAAAAAAATTTCATTAATTTATTTTATCTCTGTTTTCATTCATTTTTATTAATGATTAATGTAATTTGTAAAACCCATTTATTTTTCTACCCTAATTCTAGAGGGGCTGTCCCAAATCGTTTTGAGCCTAGGGCTGGCCCATAAAGAGACAAAGACCCTAATCCCAGTTAACTCTCTCATTTGCTGCCACTCTACAGAAGCGCAGTCGTCTTACTCTCCATATTCCTACGACAGCGCTCTGCTAGGGTTTTGAGACTCATTCAAGATCAAGAGAGTTTGACTCTTTCCCTTACCCACGTAAGTGTTTCTGTCCTACGTTTTTCCTTCAGTTGGATTTTCATGGTTCTGGCTAGGGTTCACCATGATAACCTATTTGGGATCTATTTCCAGCACTATTTTTTTTCAGTCCCTTGGATATGTCCTCGAAGCTGTGGTGCTCGTAGCTTGAGTGTCGAAGTTTTCCGCTAGCTCTTCCAGGTTAGGGAAGCTAGGGTTTCATGTCTTTAAGATTATTTTTGCCTGTGGTTGGTCTATTTCGTGTTTTTGCATATTTGTATGATGCTGTGATGGTGTGAACATGCGTGCGCCTTGAATATCTGTTTGGTTTTTGGCTCTACACGCGTGGTAATAGGTGGAGTTCTACTGAACTCGCCTAGACGAGCGGGTTGGTCGCTCAAAACGAAAGCTCTCGCTTAAGCGAGGAGCTCTCGCCTGAGCGAGCGCAGTAACATCTCACCCCTTCTCAGATTCGAGGGCTCGCCTAAGCGAGGGCCACTCGCCTGAGCGAGAACAGTCTCGCCTAAGCGAGTTGGGCTAGCTTGAGCGAGTTGGGCTAGCCTGAGCGAGACCTCGACGTGCTCTCTATTTGCAGTCTCGCTCAGGCGAGACCAGGTAGCTTGAGCAAGGGTTTGCTCTCGCTTGAGCGAGGGTTTGCTCTCGCTTGAGCGAGGGTTTGCTCTCGCTTGAGCGAGAGCTCTTTAGCTTGAGCAAGATTGGCAGAGTTGAGGGCATATGTGGGTGTTTTGCATGATTGGTTGATGGGTGGTTTGAACAACTCAAGTTATGATGTTACATATACTCCATATGTATTATTAGGGCTGGAAGTTGATGTGTTTGGCATGAGATTGGTATGATATATATATACTTGGATAGTTGGTCGTTTTCACCAATATTGGTCGTTTGGCATGAGATCGATATGCATGGAAATTACATGATTGGTTGATGAAACATAGATAAAGTATGAGTAGGACGTAACTCCATGACCCTTGTAGCGGGGGCTTGTGGTGGTGCCTCATCACATGGACATAATTCCATGGGCCCTCCTAAGGGGGAGTTCACGGTGGTGCCTCAGCTATTGGACCTAATTCCATGAACCTCGAGGTGAGAGTTCATGGTGGTGCCTCAAGATCAGGACGTAATTCCACGAGGGTAACGTGGTGGTGCCTCAAGGTCAGGACGTAATTCCACGAAGGCCACGTGGTGGTGCCTCGTGTAAGGGTGTAATTCCGCGAAGGCCTCGTGGTGATGCCTCACTGCTAGGACTTAATTCCACTATCTTGTGGTGATGCCTCATTAAGAGTATCTGGATAGTCTAGTCTTGAAGTTTTGAATGGGTTGGTACATCATGTGTGGTTGTCCGCTGTTTATGGTTGACTATGTGATTGAATGATTGAGTGTTATGACGTAAATATCTTGTGCACTAGCTTACCCTTTTTCTTGTTTGTATGGTGTGTCTGTGGTTTCTTCCTTTGCAATGATCATCAATTTTATTGATGTGAGCAGATGTGAGAACCCGTGGCAGTGGTAATGACAATAGGGATGCTACAACTTGATGATTATGGATGGGAATGGACTCACTATGGAGCCCGTAGATGAAAGAGTTTTATTATCTAGTTTTCCTCTTTCTAGACAAGAACTTGTATTTCTATTGATCATTTTCTTTTATGTTAGACAGTGTAGTGCCTTTCCCCCCCTTTTTGGTTTTAAACATGGTTGGAGTATTGTGTACCTCCTTATCCAATTTCCGCACTCTATGGATATTTTACATACATGTGGCGCTTTATTAAATTGATTTTATCTATTTAATTGGGATGATACATAATTTAACATATGTTTAAAATTTAATAATTATTATGTCCGTGTATTTAAAAAAAATTAACATTCATTACATATTAATAATAATTTTTTCTTTAATAAACGTGGTGTGAGAACAATAAAAACCAAATACTTGATTAATTATATGAACTATTTACATAGTTTAATCAAAACTAGTTTCTTTTATTCTACAAAAATTAAGATATATAATGTTTGTTGTACTAGGTTGTAATAATAAAATATTACAGTTTTTTAATTTTAATTAAAAAGTAGACTTAGATAGCAGTTGTAAAAAAATATCTTTATGGCGGTGCTGAAGAGATGTGAAAAAAGTGGAGGAATGTGTTCTTAACAGAAGAGGTGGTGCAAATAGAAATGCGATGCAGACGGTTGAAGGAAAATTGGTCACAATATTGGAACGCCACCCATCTCTTATGTCACTTGTTTGCGTGTTTGGTTGCCTCAAGGATTCAATTTCAACGCGGTTTGACATTAATCCTCCCAAATTCCCCGTAATTAGATGAAGTAAATGAAAGTAAAATCAATGGCTGGCTAGCTTCATATATGGAAAATCCATTTCTACTAAACTTTGGCGTTTCTTATTTCGATTAACCCATGGATTCTCTTACAGGTACGTTATAATAATGTGTTAATCACTCGTGTTTATTTTATTTTTATCTCCCCCTTTTCAAACATTCCTTCAATTTTGTCACTATTATTTTTCAATCTGAGCTTTTAATCCAATTGCTGCCATTTGTTGCTTTTAGGTGATATTTTGCTACAATAACAAATGGGTATTGATAATTTTCCCATTGGGTAGGGCTTTTCTTTCCGGGTATTCTTGATTTGGAGTTTGGGATTGGGTAACACATAGTCATGGGTTCAAAAGATGCGAATAACGAAACGTGGAAATGGATTTTGGGTTTGATATACATATTTGCTGTGGCAACAATTTGGATAGCTGCTAGCTTTGTAGTGCAGTCTGTTGTTGATGCTGGTGTGTCACCATTCCTTGTTACTTACGTATGCAATTCGTTGTTTGTGGTGTTGATTCCAATTGTTGAAATTGGGAGGTATTTGGAGGATTCTTATGGGGGTTTATGGTTTTGGAGAAGTGACAATAGTCATTCCCATACGGAAGGAAGGGTAAGGCACTCGGAGCAGGTTATCCTTCTCAAAGATAATGATGCAGGAAATGAAGCCAGTGAATCCTTGGTTCTTGAAGAGGTTGCTGTTGTAAGTGAAGAAAGAAACAATGGTTCTGAATTGGTGCAATCAGAGGCAGTTACAAGGGTGTTGGTTGATGATCAAGTTAATGTGATTGAAAAGGTTGATCATCAGCTTGATGAGAAAGGGCGGTGGAGTCGGTGTAGAGTGGCCAAAGTTAGTCTTTTGATCTGCCCATTTTGGTTTTTGGCTCAACTCACCTTTAACTTGTCATTGAAGTATACTACAGTCACAGTAAGTAAATATGTATTCAACCTCTGGGATTTCTCAGTTCTGTTTCACGTACTCACCTGGCTTAAATTAGTTTTTTTTTTTTTTTTTGTGATATGCAGTCAAACACAATCTTAAGCAGTGCATCCAGTCTTTTTACCTTCTTGGTCTCCCTAGCATTCTTGGGTGAGAGATTTACTTGGTTAAAGCTCTTCAGTGTTCTTCTTTGTATGGGAGGAACGATAATTGTAAGTCTAGGTGACTCGCAATCCGGTTTAAAAGCAATTGCATCAAATCCTCTTCTTGGAGACATTTTCGCTCTTCTTTCTGCAGGATTATATGCAGTTTATATAACTCTTATTCGCATGAAATTACCTGATAATGATGGAAAGAGTGGTGAAGCTAGTACAGCTCAATTTCTTGGATATCTTGGGCTTTTTAATTTTTTAATTTTTCTTCCAGTTGCCCTCATACTAAATATTACCAAGATGGAAAGTTTTAGTACACTTACTTGGAAACAGCTTTGTCTGATAATCGGTAAAGGTCAGTAATCACTAGTTTCTCCATTTTGTTTTGAATTTTAGAATGTAGCTAGTTCTTTACGTGTTCTGCACTTCTGCTGCTAAATTGAAATTGTTATTATGAGAAGAACGTACCTGTTTTACCTTTGTACACTCAGTATGCCCTTTTCATATTGTTTTCTACAATAGCCAACTTCTACTTAGAACCATTCTTTCAGACATAGGTTGTTTACATATGTGCACAGTTGTTTGTGCTGTCCAATTAACGTCTATATGAGGAAGCCCTTTCTGCTTGATGATCACTTATATCATTAGTGGAGGACGATTTTAGTTATTATTAGAATTCAAAGTTATTTAAGAATAAATAATACGTGTCCTACATTGTAGAGTTTCTGACACTGCTCATCAATCACAAACTACTATGGTAGGTAAATTTGTTGTATTTTAGAATATCTACCTTAAAATTAATAGAAAGAGTAAGTTTTGATTGGATAACAATGTAAAACATACACAGATAACGTATACCCCTTACAATAACTACAACAAAGCCTTGTCCCTCTAGGTGAGGTTGGATACATGGATGAGATGCCATCATTCGACCTGGTTAAAAACCAATTTTTCAAGAATATTATTTAGCCCAAGATCTCCTTTGGCAACATCTCCAATGCTATTTTTGTTCTTCCTCTTCTTTTCACTAGAGTGACTTCATTTTACTCTTCTGATTGACGCCTTTTGTAGCCTTCTTTGTACATGTCCAAATCATCTTGAGCAATTTTCCGTCATCTTTTCCTCAATAGATGCTGTACCACCCTTTCTCTTCTCGCATATAATCATTCTATATTTACTCTTTTCTTATATGGCTGCACATCTATTTTAACATTCTCATTTCTGCTACTCTCACTTTTTCCCATGTTGTACCTTTAAATCTCAACATTCACTACCGTATAGTGTAGGTGGATATTTAGCTGGATGTGTAGCACTCAACGATAAAAGTAAGCTTTGAGTTTGGTAGTTACTTTCTGATCATAAATAACCCTCTATGCCTTTCTCCATTTTCCCATCCTGCCTGTATCTTGTATCCTACGGAACTCATTATATCAAACTCACTTTGTTTATGTTGCAGATTGCACATTTTATCATTACATCAAACCCATTTTTCTATGTTGTAGATTTGCACATTTTAAAGGGAACCGGGGTGTACAAAGTAACATTAATATCTAATATTGTTTTCATAAATTTTTTGGTAAAAATAGTTTTTCCTAATATCTTTTTTCCCATTCAGGGTAAAAGGTTTCTCTTTATCAGTATTATAAGATTCATATTAGGGGCCGTATATTGTTAAGGCTCTGTCCAGTTCACTGTCTGTATAAACAGTTATGTACTATTATTAAAGCCATGTTCTTTTGGTATGGACCATATGCATTCTGCATGAGAATAATTAATGAATTTCGATTTGTGAAAATCTTGTTATCATTTAGATGCATTAAATCAAATGATGTGCAAACTGTCCTCACTCCAAATTATGATGACTTTTTGATCATTTAAGTTCAGATTTACTTTGACATATTGGTGAGAAACATAATCTTGTTATTGCCTGAACTGAACATCTGTCATTACCTTATGTTTTTTCAATGGTGAGAAAAGCAACTGTCTGTTCCCTTTAATAGCAAAACTAGATCATCAAAATCTTATGAACCACAAATTGAAAAGAGAAAGAAAAGAAATATTTTTGTTGAATAAATGAAAGAACAAGAAATGGGGGGACACTTTCTCCTCTAAGGTTCTCTCTTTTGACAAGAGCTTGTTTGAGATTCCCCATAAACTGGCCAAATTATAGTATGTAAGTGGAAACCTCCCACCTTTTAAGTTTTTAAACTGGTTTTATAAGGTTAAATTAGGTCTAAATCTACTCTATAAGATAGCATTAGAATTTATCCTCGCGAGGTTTTGTTGAACTAGTCGTGCCATTTGATATTAACCTATCCATAAATATCTATTCTCATACTTAAGATGATTAGTCTTTGATGTAAAATTCACTTTGCAAATCGGTTTTTTAAGGTCGAGTTAGGTTTAAGTTCACTTGTTGTGAGAGCTAATGCTCAATCTACAAAATGAACATCTCCCTCTTTACTCTAGTATCCCTCCTATTTATAGATATGATGAGCTGGCCCTTGATATTCCTGTAATAAGTAACTTTTCTAATTCCCCCTTTTAATGTCCTAACAGAGAATTATCATCCTTCTTAAATGCAGAACTTGTTTCTGATAATTGTAAAATTTCTTAGACCAGAATTTAAGAAACTGTAAAGGATGGCCTAGCCATAAACACAACCTTACCCCACCAGTTAACAGAGACATGAAATAGTGGGAAGGAAAAAAAAGTTGCTTAATTTTGTGTGCATGACATTTCTTTTGTAAGTCATAATTAGATTGTCTCAAGACATGCTGATTTGTAAGTCATTATAAATCCTTTGTAAGCGTCAAGAGTACCATCGTTAGCTAAAGATATATATATATATATATATATATATATCCAAAATATGGGTACAAAGATTGAGTGAAATTTCTATACAACAACAAACCTATTCACGTTGTATTAGAACTGTCAAACTTGAAAACCGAAATATGCCTTTCATAGAATCGTAGTGAAGTGATGAGAATCTAGAAAGCCATTTATAATGTTATATTTTGCCTAATCAGTGTTCCTATTCATGGTATCACGCTATATGGATCTTTGTTATTGGCTGAATATTTTATTTCTTTCTTATTTGATGATTACTTTTGGCGATAAAGTGAGTATAATCTATGAACCAAACTGTTTATTGCAAATTCAAAAAAGAATATTCAAGAGTCATTTTTCAAAATGTAAAAATTAAATCTACATTTACACCTCAAACTTCAAAAAAATGTCCACACTTCACTTCCTCTTAAACCACTAATTTTCTTTTGATCGGCACTTCTTAAACAGCTAATATTTTATTGCTTCAACAATTCCCTTTTACTCATTTTATTTATAATGTATGGATTTTTTTCCTAATCATAATTAGGACTGCTGGATAATGTGCTGAGTGATTACTTGTGGGCCAAGGCTGTTCTTCTCACATCTACCACAGTAGCTACAGCTGGTCTTACTATTCAGGTCCCATTGGCTGCTATTGTGGACACCTTGACTGGCCATGCTCCTGGCATTATGGATTACCTTGGAGCTTTATCTGTCATGATTGGCTTTACTGGAATCAATATTCCTTCTGACACTTTTAGCAAATCCAGAGAAACTGCCGTTGAATTGGAAAATGAGAGTTTGAATATAAGGACTGAAGAGCTTACTCCTCCTAGAAGTCAAGATTGAGTTGCCATATCATAACTGTACATTGTACTTATTCATTTCACGTGTTAGTTGAAGGTGGTCTTTCTGTAATCGTACCAATTTAGTTGCAGAAACTGAAATATGCTATCATACTCAACAGGAAGATAGAAAAACTAGAACAAAGGAAGATGGTTTACTAGATGAACACACGAGATTGCACCTGGAGAGACAAGAAGCTGCTATGTGGTTCAGCAAATTACTACTTGGTTGAAATTTTCATTGATGGTTTGGGTGCCTTGGTGGACCCTTAAGACAGGGTTCACCCACGAACCACATGTCATCACAAGTTTGAGATAATGATTTCTATTCATTTTGGATACTTTGTAAATGTTAGTTCTATACCTTAAATCTGATTAGAAGGTCCTAAGTCATACTCATTCATTTCATAATAGTTTTGCTTGTTCGATCATACAATCTGTGTAAAGTAGCACTATCATTTACCTGAGAAAACAAATCAATTGGAATTGTGTTTTTTAACATATTAGTATATCTGTTTTTCATTTCTTTTCTATGGGTTTTTTATGAATGAATTGACTTGCATTTATACATGATTATACAATTATGTCTAGTTTGTGACTTTCAGTGCAGTTTATGGTGAGCAGATGGAACATGAACAATGTTCTTAGAGCAGTGTGTGTTGTATTCTCTTTGGGTTTTGATAGTCGTTGTGCTTTGTTTAGTTTTAAGTTTTTATTTAACTTAAAGGTTGATTATGTTTTTGTTTTTAAATTAGTATAAAAAATTATGTTCAGTTCTATTTTTTTTTTTCACTTTATGTAAAATATGATTTTAATGAGTGATATATCCAGTATGTTTTCACTAAATGATATGTCGAGGTTGTATTGTATAATTTATTGTGAAATTTTGTCTGTTACATATAGTATTATATTATTACATATGAAAATTTTCATATTTCATTTGTTACGAAAGATCTTTTTACCTATTTTTTAAAAAATGCAAGAATTAAATATTTATAATTTAATTTAGGAATGAAACACTCGTAATAATTGTGAGATGAAAAACATTAATTATTAAATAAAAAATATATCATTTTAATAATTTTGAGACAAAAATATATTAACTATTAAATAAAAAATGTATCATTTTTAATTTTAAGATTTGTTTTGTTCCATTTCTTAAAATGTAATAAACATAAAATAAAATATTTTTTATATCATTGAAAATAAAATAATAAAAGAATACCAATGAATTTAATTTTGGTACCTAATATTGAGAAAAAGATTAACATTATATTCATACTAGTTTTGAAGATACGCCCAATTGATACGAGGTGTTTATTAATATTTTAAACAAATATTGGATCCATTGAGGTTGAAGGGCAATTAAGTAATTGCAGAAGTGATGTTTTATTCATTTAAAAAAAGCTAGGCGCTTATGTGGGTTGATGAGTTACCTAAAGTCCTTTTCCCCAAATCAGATCGTGGTGGTTTTGTTGGTGTGGGAGGTGAATTTCTTGGTTGCGTTTCTGTATGGGAGGAGAACAGTGAAGGTCCGAAATCTATCTTCATTACTAAAGGTGTGTTTCTGTGTTGCGTTTCTGGTGCGGTATTTTATTTTGGGGTTTCGTTGAATCTTCCCTTTTGAGGATCGTTATTTGGGTTTGGGTATTGTTTACAGATTGAGGTTGTTTTTTGCATTGTTGTTTGTGGTAGGACTCTCTTAGTGGATTTCAAAGCGTTGGTGTAGTTGTTGTTCGGCAGTTTCATTCTGCAAGAAAAAAAGAAACAAGTAATATGTTTGAATATTTATTGGTTTTTTCTTTTCTTATTTCATAATGTAG
>Ga0214544_1001926_pt1 | contig 43645 bp, 26 predicted proteins | sample CNSS3metaG_FD_160074 | JGI IMG/M metagenome (GOLD analysis project Ga0214544, IMG submission 160074) | Root nodule microbial communities from cowpea collected in UCLA plant growth center, Los Angeles, California, USA - CNSS3 | ecosystem: Host-associated > Plants > Roots > Nodule | place: USA...
ATCATACCTATGCATCAGCGCAGTAGGGTCTGGACCATGTTCGAGAAGTGTGGAGGAGATTGTGAACGGAGATTCAACTTGTGTGGTTAAGCGAAGTGTGGATGAGGACGAAAATTGCATTCCTGTTCCGATTCAATTTGGATATTGCTGATTTCCATCGTGCTCTCGAACAACTTACCACAATTGAATTGGTGTTCCAAAAAAATGTCCCCTATGGCCTCGGTTCTTACGTTACCCGAGAAAAAGCGCTTTATGGCTTCGGTTAACACCCGAGGCCAAAAGTCATACCTTTTGGCCTCACCCCAATATTCCTCGATTCTAAAACCGAGGCAGAATAACAAAAACAATCAAGGTCAAAAGCCCTTACTGCACTGGTGAATTCAACTACTGAAATAGATTTGGAAATTGAACTAGATGAACAAATTGCAATGGGAAAAGCAAGTGCTATGAACTTGATAATGATCTAATATCAAGCATGATTCATTAGATAACATCTAAGACACTTCAAAGCTCAACTACTTGGTAAAAATGACTTGCTATTGCTTCAAGACATATTGCATTTCCAGCATAGATTGATTTTGTCAGCATTTTTCTTTTGTGCCAAGACTTAATTCATAATAACAACTTTAAATGGATCAAACTCATGAAAATTGACACAAAAGGAAGCACATTACTTAAGAAAAAAAGTATTTGATGCTCAAATAAAAATTAAACATGATTTCACCAATTAAAATGAAGAAAAAAGCAAGCAAAACAAGAAAGTACTGCACCAAAAACATATTTGATTTCCTATTGGACTGTACTAATTGATTCAAGAAGAAAGTGAGATTGAATCATCATACAATCATGTAAACATAAGATGAATGCTAGAAACAAGCATGACAAGCAAAATGGAGTGGGAAACAACACGGAAATAGAGAAAGAAACCAATAACTTAGCTTAAATCTTGAGTTGTTGCTTGACTTGGCTCTAGATACCACTTGATAAGTCTCCTTGGGCGTGTGGACTAGAATGAAGAGACTCCATGGAGGATTTTTACAGAAGCAATTGAAGGAAAAGATGTTGGGCATGTGGCGGCTTGGGTGTTGGTGGATAAACCCTAAAGAGGTTGGGTCAACTTTAGAGAAGGACGGCTAGAGGAGCTTCTAGAAGAATGCTCTAGCAAGGTTACTCTCAAAGGAATGATTGTGGAGTGATCTCAACATCATAACATTACACATTAAAGAGTAAATTTACAAGGGGACAAACACATGTATTTATAGCCTAAGGTGTCTCCTAATTTGGAAAAAAAGAACCCTAAAAATTCTAAATTTGAGTAGCTTGGAGACTAAGCCAAAATTCCTTTCCAATATGAGAAGGACAAATGGCCACTCCAGAAGGTGGGAAAAACTCTCCATTTCTAAATAATTTCATTCGATATTAAAATAATTGATTAAAATGTTTCTTATTTGATGAATATTGATAGAATTCAAGAAAACAAGAATCACATAGAAATGTCTCACTGGGTGAATAAAGAATGAAGAAACAAGAATAATTATTAAATCTCTCTATTAAACATAAAATTAATCAAGTGATTATTTGGGTATGAAAGTTTGATTTTAAGAAAAATTAAATAAAATGAAAAAATGGAGAAGGTAAAAGAATAAGAACACACTCCTTCTAAAAAAGGATAAATGAAAAAAAAAAACATTAACTTTATAAAACTCAAGATAAAAAATGTACAAATGTGTGAAAATAACTTCTTAAAAATAATGTCCATACAAAATTAAATGTTATGAGCAAAGATACATATAAGCATTTGAATAATGTTTTAATTAAATACAACTATTTGTCATTTAAGTCAACAATACCTATTTATAATCCTTTTTATTATATGAAAAGTTTACATCGATGTAGTAGTACAAAGTTTGTATCAACTTTTCACAATTAATAGAATTAAATGATTGATGGTAATGAATAGTGATTGCCACATGCCATTTCGTGATTTTTTTTATAATTTTTTTTTTTAAAATTAACTTTTCATTTTTTTTAAATGTCCAGATGTCAACCCAGCAACGTATCACGTGTCATAGTCAATATTTTATATTCAATTTGGTCCCTATATAAGATCAAGTCATCTCAGCATAGTAACTTTACTACATTCACTCATGAATTTACAATGGTAGGCTTTTGTATTTATAGGAGCTAAGGAGAGCAAATGGTCTCCAAAAAAGAGAGAAAAATTAGGTCTAGAAATTGAAATTGGAGAAAAAAAGGACACATGCAACAAGTGTGACTTGCCACCTAAGCAAGTCACACCTCTCATGCCATGAGGTGCCTAAAAGGAGATTTAAACCTAGCTTGCTCTCCAAGATAATGCTTATTAGTGTAGAAAACCCTAATTTTATTTGTATCACCTCCAAGCCAAATTAAAGGCAATCTCCTTCTAGTTCCAAAATTAATCAAGGCCTAATACATGGTCCAAAGAAAATCCTATGCTATTGGGCCTATACTATAGAGCCAACACTTAAACCATAGTCGAATATTCAATTATAAAGTCCTAGGTTGGGTCTTCACATCCTCCTTAGCCTAGATGAACTTTAGCTTGGGGTTGTCATGTTCTGAAGAGGTTTAGTTTTCTTGTATCCTCTTAGTTATAGATTTGGTGGTAGGTCCTTTAGCTAAAGGTATGACATCATCCCATCCCTCTTGAAAAATATTTGATCTCAAATATGAAAGGTCTGACTCCTCATTAGTTCCACCTACAAAATGAATTAAGTCAGTGACATTAAAAGCGGTATTAACTTTATAATCCTCTAATAGGTCTAACCTAAATGCATTATTGTTTACCTTTTTAAGCACTCTAAAGGGACCATCTCCCCAGGTGTTAAGTTTAGGGTTTCTTTACTTAGGAACCCTATCTTTGCTTAGGTGAAGCCAAATCCAATGTCCTTCCTCAAATATGATTTCTCCTCTTCCCTAATTGTTAAATCTTCCATATTTGTCATGCATTTTCTTTATAAATTCATATGTAGCTACCCCTTCTTTATGAACAAAGTGGAAAGATATGGAAGTGATAGCAAATCCACTAGAGTGAGAGGATTAAAGTCATAAACAACCTTAAAATGAGATATTATAGTAGTCTTATGAATTACTCTACTATAAGCAAACTCACTATGGGCACAAATGGCCTTGATGATTTGGTGCTTGAAGATTTGATAAAGGTACATGAAGCCATTGCCTTAGAACATGTTGGAATCATGGTTAAATTGATGAATATGTGAAGATTTGGTGTTTCACGTGTTGATCAAGCCTCTTGTGTGTATGTTATGTCTGGATTACTCATGAAGAAAACAAGCTTGAAGATTGTAGTTCATATTGTAGACCATTTAGCATTGTATAGATGTATAGGGTCTTGTTTGTGTCTTTTAATCTATTGAATTATTTTTCAATAGGTTAAATGGTGTCTTTTAATCTGTTGAATGACTTTTTAACATATTAAAAGGTTTGTTGTAGTAGTTTTAATTGTTACATATTAATCGCTTGATTTATTTTGAAATCAACTGATTTCACTTAAGTTAAGTGAAATCGATTGATTGATTTGAAAATCAACCTATTAAATTTCATAAAAGTTTGACTATAGGTTCTATTTTTCTCGAAGGAGAGGCAACACTTACTATATTGAGCGTGAAAATAGTCTGGAATGAGTGAAATACTCTCTCTTTCGTGATAATACAGAGGTGCAGTTGTTGAAGGTTGATCTTGGATCATTCTTGAAGTTTTTTGCTTGCTTTTTGAAGCTTGGAGGAAGGGGTTTGGTAGACTAGGTTATGCCACCACTCAGGTTTGATCTTTCTCAAGCTTCTGGGTTGTTCTTGGTGGTTTTCCAGGTTTGCATGGGATAGTCTTGTTGTGCTTGTGTTGATTCTTTTGTGATTCAAGAGTTATAGGTTGTAGTTTTGCATATTTTGAAAGTGTAATCTTGTAAACTTTGTAAATTTTTTGAATAGTGCAATGTCAGGCTCAGGTTGCAATGACAAACTAGATACAGCTAAGATTTGAGTGAACCGGTATAAAAATCTTATGCCTTGTACTTGTCTCTGACTTTTCTCACTTGTTTTGCACTTTAAAGTTTAAAGCACTTTGGTTTGAACTATATATCTTTTTTTCCATTCTTGCATGTTATAACATGATCTGAAGCTTTGCTCATATTTGTATTACTCATTTGAATCTATCTTGGTTGATCTTTCATGCTATTCTTGTTTTAAATCACAAATTCACATTTATGTAGTTTTTCCAATTTTTCAGTCGATTGTTTTTATGATTTAATCTGTTGATTTACACAACACAATATCTATTTAATGACATCAATAAATTGTCTCTATTTTTTATTGATTAAAACTGTACCATCTAGTAGCTTTTACATCCTCATTTTGTGGCTGATTTGATGAGGCAAAGTATATAGAATATAACATACTTGAAGGGAATCAGACGTGGTAGCTTATAAGGCCTCCAATTGAGCTACAATGTCCCTCTTGCGTCTGATGCAATCACACACTCCCTTAATCCTTGTGAGCTTTCAAGATGAAAAATACATGATTATAGTGTTGGTAAGAGACTTAAAAAATATGATGAATTGTTCATCAATAACCTTCAGTAAATCTCTCACATTGTCATGTTGATCAACAGAACCTTGAATACCAGAAAAAAAAAGTTTGTCTTTATTAACGTCAAAAATGACAATTTAACCTCCCAACTTTTCATAGAGATCAATAACATCTGGAGTGTTGGTCTTAGTAATAACGGTGATTCTATTTTTCTAATAGCATCATCAATGTCCATCCAACCCAAAAGGAAAAGAACTTTTCCCTTCCAAAACTTATAATTATCCCTTTTTTAATTTTGGAATACCATAATGGCTATTAGAAATATTCACACATTGACAAACTGCAAATTTTTAAAATACATGTTCATTATCATAATTTTAGACTATAACAAAATAATGTTTTGTCAATGAAAACATGTCTTAATCAATGAATTTAGTGACATAAAACTTGCCTATGGGCCAAAGCCACACATACTCAATTAGACTCACATAACCAAATGATAAAACTATTATGTTTTAGCGATGAAAACACATCTTAATGAATGAACCTAGTGAATAAAACATGTTTGTGGGCTAAAGTCTTACTCAATTAGACTCACAAAACCAAATGATAAGACTATTATGTTTTACAAATGCAAACACATCTTAATGAATGAATCTAGTAACCTAAAACTTGTCTATAAGCAAAAGTCTTACTCAATTAGACTATAATAACCAAATGATAAAACTATTATGTTTTTAGAAAAGAAAATACGTCTTAATGAATGAATCTATAAAACTTGCTTGTAGGCTAAAGTCTTACTCAATTAGATTCACATAACCAAATGAGATAAAACTATTATGTTTTGCCAATGCAAACACATCTTAATGAATGAATCTAGTGACCTAAAACTTGCCGCCTATGAACAAAAGTCTTACTCAATTAGACTCATATAACCAAATGATAAAATTATTATGTTTTACCGATGCAAACACATCTTAACGAATGAATCTAGTGACATAAAACTTGCACGTAGGTTAAATTCTTAATCAAAAATTGACTCACATTACCAAATGATAAAACTATTATATATTATGTTTTACTGCAAACCTAGTCTTAAGGAATTAATTTAATGACATAAAACTTGCTTGTGGACTGAAGTCTTACTCAATAAGACTCATATAATCAAATGATAAAACTACTAGACTATGTTCTTTTTTGTTTAGTTATTGTAGGCAATTTGAGAAATATAATCAACATTTCATCCTAATAAATCATATTGATGATGTAAGAAAATTTCTATGAGTAAAAATTCATCACATCATCACATATAATTAATTATAATTAATGTTTATTCTATTATTATAAATATCAGTCTATTAAAGATGTTATGATTAGTCTCTAATTTATTATATTCACCTTTATTATGATGTATAAATTAAACATACAACCTATAACATATATTACGTACAAAAACTTATAGAAAAATAAATTTCTTCAATTTTATATGAAAAAGTTCTTTTATTGAAAAGATTTAAGAGAATCATATGTCAATCCTTAATGAACTCATATAGTAATTCAAATCGAAGCAATTACCTAACCTTCACATCATAAGATATTTCACATTAAAATATGGATATAAAACAAACTTATAGAGTCCTTATTATTTTAAAGGAATAAAAGGTGCAATTTTTTAATTCATTTTTAACCTAAAAATAATCGGCATAGCCAAAGAAAGATGACAATCGCTATAAGCAAGTGGCAACATTACATAATACATGAGTACACAAAATAAATTTCGGATTCCTTATTAGAGCGATTTCGGCAAAACATTGAAGGGTTGCAAAGCCGATTCTCCGCGACAGATTTAAAACAAGGCAAAGGTATTTAACCTTGCTGATACCAAATGTAAAACTAATGCGGAAAAAAGAATAAGGGTTAACATTTAGTGATTGTCACTGTCATGGAAATCCTTTCATAAACTTTTTAATTTCAAAACTTTGATTTATAAAAGAGTATCAAAATTTATAGAATAATTATAATATTTGAATATAATTAACAAGTAGACCACATTTATGAAAATAATTGAAATATCTTATATTATCTTAGGTATCACTTGAAAAATTTCCAAAAATTGGTTGACGAAATTAACTATCTCTACTTAATCTTTTTCATCCACACTTAAATGTGAAAACACCGAATTAAATTAGGAAATGAATGTTTGCTTGACATGGTAGAAAAAGAACTCAAATCAAGTCGATTTAGGTGTGAACAACGGTAAATAAATCGGTCGAGACTAAAACCTTCGAGAAACACATAGGTTAATAAAACCTTTACGATCTTTTAAGTTTACGTCAATAAAAGATACTTAAAGTATTCAGCTTTATTCTTGAAGTAACATCCACCAATTCTGTTCGGAATTTTATGTCGAATTCGCCAAATTTAGTTGGGAATAACTTGTCGAATTCATCTAATACGAATAATTTACGATAGTATAATTTGAAAGAATTTAGTTTTTTTTTTCTTTGAACTGCAGGTAATCCTCATTATTCAAATAAATAATGCCTATTTTCGAAATCCTTAGTCATCGTTCGGTGCCCTTTATTTTTCGATACAGCATTTAAAGATTAATAATAAATGATCCGTATTTTTTATTGGCTTCGATGAAGCGTATCAATTTTCTTTCATGGACTATTGAATTAAAGGAAAACAAAGAACAAGAAGCTATATATTTGAAATATTGGTCTTGAGTGTTGTGGAAGTAACATAACTAGCGAAGACAATATCTAGTTGCATCATAATGAATCTAACCTATCACATTTACTTATGTTTTTGACCAACGCACCAGTTTTAGAAGAACATAAAACCTTCAATAATAGAGCAATAAAGTAACCTCCCAAACTAGTAAGACGTGTATGAAATCCTGTGACAAAGTCCATTATATAAACTAATCAATCCTTGGAATTCCTCCATCCACATCACAAAAACCTAGCTAGTTTTCATACAACAACCCCATCAAAGGTTCATTTCAATATGGCATTCTTGCCAAATTTTGCACCCTTCACCGTTCTTAGTTTAGTGTTGTTAGTGGTTGGAGTCATTGTGTCTAGGGCTGAAGCTAGGCCAAGAGCATTCTTTGTATTTGGAGACTCACTTGTTGATAATGGAAATAACAATTTCTTGGCTACCACTGCACGTGCTGATGCTCCTCCTTATGGCATTGATTATGGTCCTACTCACAGACCAACCGGTCGTTTTTCCAATGGCTTCAACATTCCTGACTTTATCAGTTCAGTTTATCTCTTCCACATTTTCTTTGCCTTTAGCATTCATCTTTAAATTTTTATTTTCATGATCAACATTTTGATGTTGTGAACCATTTTTTCATGTATTTTAATAAGAAGCAACTAAACATTAAGTGTATGTCAAACTAATGATTATGTCGTTTTCAGGTCAGCGACTTGGTTCTGAGTCTACATTGCCATATTTGAGTCAGAGTTGACAGGTGATAAGCTCCTAGTTGGTGCCAATTTCGCTTCAGCGGGAATTGGCATACTTAATGACACTGGAATTCAGTTTGTAAGTTCATTAATCATTCACTAGCTATAACTTTCTCTGATGATAAACTCTATGTGATGAAGAAAGTTGTAAAACTTAGTTCTTACTTTGGACTCAAAAAATAATGTTGCATGCAACCTTTATACAGGTAAACGTGATCAGAATGTATAGACAGCTAGAATATTTTCAGGAGTACCAGAACCGAGTGAGTGCTTTGATTGGAGCTTCACAGGCAAAGCGTTTAGTGAATCAATCACTAGTTCTGATTACAGTAGGTGGCAATGATTTTGTGAACAACTACTACTTGGTGCCAAATTCAGCAAGGTCTCGCCAATACCCACTTCCTCAATATGTGAAGTATCTCATCTCTGAGTACCAAAAGCTTTTGCAGGTAAAACCCTATTGATTAAACAAAAGGGTTAACGCTTAATGTGTTGTAATAACAATCTCTCTCATTCTGTCATATGCAAATTCTGCAGAAGCTATATGATCTTGGAGCTAGGAGAGTTCTTGTGACAGGCACAGGGCCTTTGGGTTGTGTCCCTTCAGAACTGGCCCAACGTGGCAGAAATGGAGAATGTGCTGCTGAACTACAACAAGCAGCAGAATTGTTTAACCCACAACTTGAACAAATGTTGCTACAACTCAACAGGAAACTTGGAAAGGATGTTTTCATTGCTGCAAACACAGGAAAAATGCATAACAACTTCGTTTCTAACCCCCAACAGTTTGGTACTAATTATTTTTCATGTCCTCTTTGTCAAGGTTTTACACTGTGGTTGCAGTTGTGTAACAGGAATTTGCATTGTGTTTCATGTTACTTGAAAGACAATGTGGTTGCCATCATAACTTTTAAAACCATGTTAGTACAGTAATAAGGCAATAATTATAAGGTCTAAGGTTTGTGGTGTTGTTATTGTTGTTGCTTTCTGCAGGGTTTATTACGGCAAAAGTAGCTTGTTGTGGACAAGGACCCTACAATGGTCTTGGTTTGTGTACACCACTCTCCAATCTGTGCCCTAACAGAGAGCAGTATGCATTTTGGGATGCATTCCATCCATCCGAGAAAGCCAACAGACTTATTGTGGAGGAAATCATGTCAGGTTCTGAAGCCTACATGAACCCTATGAACCTTAGCACCATCCTGGCTTTGGATGCTATCACCACATGAAGACAAGCAAACATGATCATCCTTCGATGCTATACTTTATGATATCTCGCTTTATACTTGTTTTATAGTTTATTAATTGTAATTGTGAGTACTGTATTCCTCCATATAAGTGAGGATCAAAACTTAAGGAAGAAAATAACTTGCGTTTACCAAAAGTTACTGTGGAGGATATAAATGCTACATTGATTCCAAAAGCTACATCGTGTTCCATTGCCTTTTTTCTTTCCCTTTCTGTCAAGGGTACCCAAAGTACTAAATGGATTAAATACGTTTTTCTTTTCTCAATTTCTTGAATAATCGATTAAATATTTTATTTAAGTATCTTTTGTTACCTTCGTTAGTTTTATTTTCTACACGTTAATTACGGGTGTTTAGACCTCAATCTCCCCACCACCAATAATTTAATATGTTGGGAATAGATAGAAATTAGGTATCATTTTATTATTTCTATAAAACACAACATTTAATTTTAATAAATGATATGACATAAATGGGAATAAAAATATTTACTAAGATAGTTTTTAATTTTTTTTTTTTGTATTTTTCTTAGTTTTTCATATCTTGTATTCATTTTCGACTCTCATCTATTTTTATTTTTTTGTTTTTGAAAATAAAATGAAGCTAGACATAAACTCACTATTTTTGTTTTTATTTCTCTTATGTTCCTTAAATTTCTTGAAAAAAAATGAAATTTTCTTATCTCATAAGCCTTTATATATTCATTTTTTATGATTATTAATGTATTGTATGTTTTTCTATAGTTTTTAATTGTTACTTGATTATTGTAGAGTTTTATTTTTAGTAATTAAGTTACTGAATTTTTAGTTAGATTATGATAAATTATATTTACTTTTAAATTAAAAAAAAAAGATATATTGATAAAGAATAAAAGAATCAATTTGTTTTTTAAAAGTGACAAAAGGGAATCCATCCATGATAAAAGGAAGTTTGATATTAAAATTTTGCAATAAGATAGAAAAGCGTCCACAAATATAAGAATATCCAATGAACAAAAAATAAAATAAAATTAGAAGAGTTTATTTAAAATGATGTCCATATTAAATACAATTAATATCAAAACTATAAATTTTGAGTGTATTATTTTTGTTCTCTTATAATTATTGGTCAAGATCCACAACTGTATGTCGATCGACTAGGCTAACATGTATCCAATTCCTTCTTCTCTGACTAAGGTAATGGTGTATTAAGTCCACATTAACTAGGCCTACCACATCATCAAGCCCACATTGGTTAGATAAGGTCCAAGCCCATTCAGGTAAGGACCTACAAAAAATAATATTATAAATAACACGTTAGATAAGGTCAATATTTATATTTTTTATTAATCACAACATTAATTGTTGACTACAGCATTTGGTTGACTTGAGCATTGGAGTGTTTTTTGCAATACCCCTATTTGGTGCTAGGAGGACGAAAACCTAAGGATAGAAAGACAAGTACCTGAAGTTGGAGTATCACAGTGCTTTTTGGAGTCTTTGCATAGTGTATTTGGTCTTGTAAGAAGAAATGGCGCATGCCATGGTGTCGGCTAATATTTTGTGGAGAAAGAAGTGTTTGATGTCTAATAGTGGCAAGATGGTTGGAGTAGGACCCTATTCGGCTGACTTGGCAGCAATCAAGAGTTTGCTGACTTTAAGAAGAGAAGCGCGGAGGAAATGGATGCCTTGAGGGAAGAAAATGCAAGGCTGAAGAGGAAGGTACTAGCTAAGGATTAGAGGATGGAGAAAGAGGGTACCGACAATACAGACTTGGTACATAAGGTATGGTCCCCTAAAAGAAATGTTCACGACATAGAAGGAGAAAGCGGTTATAATATTGTTCTTAAGATCGGCGGAGTAACCAACTCCCCCTAGTGACAGGAAGTGTGGACACCCCTTTATCGGCAACATCACTGAAACCCCACTCCCCAAGCAATGGGAATCTCTCGCATTGGGACGATATGACGTAGTAATGACCCAGATGAGCATGTTTCCATGTATATCATCCAATTCAATCTTTACTCAATTAATATTGTCGTCATGTGCAAGGCCTTCCCTACCACTCTGAAAAGATCTGCCTTGGAATGGTTCACCCACCTGCCATTGTACTTCATTGATTGTTTTGACACCCTTATCGAATTTTTCACAACAAGTTGACATCATCACCTAACCTCGTTGACACTTCTCAATACAAGTTATGAGAAGGGAGAATCCCTTCGAAATTCGTAGACATGTTCAACAATATAGCCTTGAAGATCAGGAATCTGAATCCTAAAGTGGTGCTACACTATATGATCACGACCATAAGAGCTGTGCTTTTTGTCGATGACTTATGCATGAACCCCATGGTAGTTTGAATGAGCTTAGATAGCGTGCTTCTAAGTTCATGCGGGTCGAAGAGATGAGAGAATACAAGAATAAGATTCATGTTGTAAATATGGCGACTTAAAAAAAGGGAGCAGATAGAGACCTAGTGTCGAAAGGTAATCCTCGACAAAGAGAACCTAGGCCTACCTGTTTCTCTCTATACACGCCGTTAATTGCCCTTAGGTCTCATGTGTTGGAGGAAGGGTTGCAAGAAGACCTTATACCATGACCTAGAAAATCCTAAAACTCGCCAAACGCCGACATGAGGAACCCGACCCTTAGCCTCTTTCTATCTTTGTCTACCCCTCGATGCACTAAAGTAGCCATCTTTCTTTTCCTACTCTTCGATCGATAAGTAACCACTACTAGTCCAGTTAGATTTAGCACAATGGTCTCTTAGACTTTCATTTCCTCTTCAACCAATTGCTTCCTTATCTTCTGGAACATGTTTGGATCAACACCAGCTTTCACAACATGTTGGGCCATGTATCCTATAATTCTCAGATCAACATAAAACTGCACAAGTCTTAAATATTCCTAAACTCGCCACAAAGGTCAATAATCGGCTTCGATGACAAGTAAACTGTAACAATCTCTCTTGTAGGTAATTTACGAGGAAACTTCTCAAAATTTTTGATGTTCCTCATATCCTTCTCCGATAAACTATCCTTCAACCATTCCTTATACCTCATCGAATTATTCATCCAGTAGAATGGAAACCTCAGCTTCCCCTCCTCACTATAAAAGTATGATTAGCCTGCCTCTTTCACCATCACCGTAAAGAAACTGTATTGGAACTTCTTGGAAGATTGTGAGTACGCGTCAAGAACACATGCACTCGACCTACTCACCAAAGATAGCCATGAAAGTAGATATTTTGGGCGAGTTACACAAAAATACAAGAAACACACTGGTGAGCGAAATAAATAAAGTCCGACACAACAACCTAAATGCTTGTAAACAACCTCAACCATTTGGATGAAGTTGTGTAGGCACCACATTCGGTATACATAAAACCTCCATAGTAAACTCATCAAAAGGCAACTAGACATGGAGTTGCAAAAACAAGCATATGTAAATGTAGAAAAACTCCTTACTATAACCTTCCCGACCATGACAAACATTGTTTATGTCATATACACTATGTCCAAGCACACCACCCTCTTCAAAATATATATATATATATATATATATATATATATATATATATATATATATATATATATATATATATATATATATTACATGAATAAGGTAGAAGAGGAAAAATGATGGTAACACTTACTTGGGATTGGTATAAGTTTAAGTATATTTATACCTTGTAGTAAGCAACATTCACAACACTTTTATCACAATAATATTTAACAATAGAGTAATTTCCTCAATTACTTGGAGCACAATGAGGCAAATGAACCTCTTATTTATAAGCAGATCACCATGACCCTTTACCTTCTTGTTTCCTTTCATTCAATGATAACATCTATTCACTTCCAAAACTACAAAGAGTCGTGACTGTGCAAGACCTCCTATATTAGTGTGCCCTTTGAGAACTGTCATATCATTATTATACCCTTTTCGTCACTTCGCTTCTCGAGGCTGGGGATACTATACCTATAAGAATACAACTAAGGATACAATTTTTATTTGCAAAAACAAAAAAGGCTAACAACTAGAAACTGAAGGTCGACCACCGAATATTGATAGCTAAAACCTAACATCGTAAATTCTCACAAACTCTTCAGCATGTTCCATTCTAATGACTGAGGGACAAGTGTACTATTTATGACTATGTCATCCTCAATCATGACCAAAATTGATACTAATCGTATACATGTCGGCCGATTGAGTTGACATGTATCCAATTCCTTCTTATCTGACTAAGGTAACTTGTGTATTAAGTTTACTTTAATTGGGCCTACCAGATCATCAACCCCACATGTAATAGGGCCCCACATGTAATTGGACCTCTTGGTTGAAGCCCATTTAGGTAAAAGCTTACAAAATATAATAATATAAATAAGACATCAGATAAGGTAAATATTTACATTAGTTTATTAATCACAACATTAATTGTTGACTAGAGCATATGGTTGACTTGAACGTTTGACTATTTTCTGTAAGAATATCCATATTTTGTGTTAGGAGGACAACAACCTAAGGAAAGAAAGATGAATACCTGAAATTGGAGTATCACAATGTTTTTTGAAGTCTCTACAGAGTATATTCGGTCTCGTAAAAGCAAATTAACTTTTTTATTGATTTGAATTTTTTTAGAACTAGCTAGTTTTAAATAATTTTGATTGATACTTTAAAAAAGGGTTAAATATGTTTTTGGTCCCTTAACTTTCAATTCAGTGAAATTTGGAGTTAGTCCATCTTCGAAACTTTAAACCAATTTAGTATTTCATTTTTATAAATGCGTGGATTTAGTCCTTTTTAACCAAATTTTGTTAAATTTATTTGATGTTTCAAACGCATTTCATGATTGTATTTGAGTTGATTATACTGTTTGAAACATTTTCGCTTTAATGTTAAGTCAAATACTATTATCAAACGCGTTTGAAACGTCAAATAAACTTAACAAAATTTGGTTAAAAGGACTAAATCCACATATTTCGAAAGAAAAATGATTAAATTGATCCAAAATTTCGAAAAGAGACTAATTCCAAATTTCACTTAAAGTTAAGGGACCAAAACATATTCCACCCCTTTAAAAAAAGACTAAACCAGAATTGAAATTAATCATTTAAATATTTATATTATTTATTCTTTCCTTGATATGTGAAATATGTAGATACTATGGAATAGATGAGTAATAATATATATATAATATAAAAAGAGAGAGAAAAAATATATATATATATATATATATATATATATATATATATATATATATATATTACATGAATAAGGTGGAAGAGGAAAAATGATGGTAATACTTACTTGGGATTGGTATAAGTTTAATTATATTCATAATTATATTCATAATTATTTTTAAAATAAAAATTTACATTTTATCTTTTTCAGTAAATATATTATACCTTTTACCATATTATTTTAATTATTAATTATATTTAAAAAAAATTACAATAATTGTAAGATGATATTACAAAAAGTTTAATATAAAAAAATATATAGAGAAAGATATAGAGAGAGAGTTGCTCGTGATGGGGTTACTTTAGTAGGGGTGTATGCCTCTGAAAAGTGCTTTGTGTGAACTTAAAATAACTTTTTTACAAAGCGCTAAATGCTACTTGCAAAGTTCTAAAGTGTTGCTGCATCTTCTTTCGGTTCCATGCGTAAAGGGCAATATGATCAAGGTAAGGATGTTTCAAGAAGACTACAAGGATATTGAAAGGATGCAAACACCATTAAATGGAACAATTGTTCTAAACAAGGACGATAAACCCATGACTCATTTCGAATTATGTTCAGAAGTTGTCTAATCTAGGACATTCTTGGTTGACAACAAGTGTTTTTTGTGTGTACCTGATCGGCATTGTTTTGGTATGGAACCAGACAATCTCAAGAATCCTTTATGTTGATCTTTCCTCCACTCCTCTATGAAATCTTTCTGAATTTGCTCACTATGTGAATTTCGAGGGTAAGGTACTTGCAGGCACTCCGACGCTCAAGTCAAATAGTGATTCCATATGAGGTTAGTCTAGTTCCACACAAAAATTCCACTCAAGGTGAGAAAAGCATACCTCTTTGTAGTCACTAGACCGTAATTTATATTACTCATATAGTATACCTGTTATGATTATTTGTGGTCTGTTCATATTTGAGGATCAACTCTTTCTTTTTTGTCTAAGATTTGCACGCATCAACTCTTTCCTTATTGACTGAGATTGCTTGTCTGTACATTGCCAAGGATCAACTCTTTCATTATTTAATGAGATTGCTCGTTGCTCCTCTGTACCTCTGCAAATCATTTCCCTTTTTTCCATCCATCGCATTATTGGGCCAAGATATACACGATCAAATGGGCTTAAATATACCCAGCCTTCTTGTCTTGCTAATGGTGCTTTGTTGGACTATTGTGTTTATTTGGACTGTTGTGCTTAATTGGGATGTAGAGAAGATTTCCTTCAACATTCATTACCGGGCCGGGATGAGGCCGGCCCTTGCCTAGGTCAGGATGATGTCGGCAACATGTGTACTTTGGTTGGGCTGATATGATGCCGGCCTACACCTCACTGTGAATATTCACTTTTCATTTGTCTTCATCAGTTGTAAAAATTGGACCTTTTAATTTTAAAAAATATTATTTTATTACAAATCAAATCACACATCAGGACAGGGTAACACTCACCTTTTTACTCAAAAAATGAAAAACTTCTATTAACTATTACATTTCATTTCAGGAGATTTCTTCTTGCATCTCAAAAAAATTTCAAATCTCAAAATTTCCTGTGACCTTCTATTAATATATATATATATATATATATATGAATTATATAAATATATTAAATACATACATACTTAAAAAATAAATAAAGTTATAAAATAATTAAATTTTAAATAAAATATATATATATATATATATATATATATTTGGATTTTTTAATTTAAAATTTAAAATTTTTTAGTTTTATTTACTTTTTAATATTTTAACTTAGTTTTTTTATATTTTATTTTATTTTTAGAATATATATTAAAACATAAAAAACAAATAAAAACAAAAATAATTAAAATTAAAACATTTAAACTTTAAGTAAAATTAAAAAAAATGAAATAGAATAAAAATAATATATATATATATATAAATTATATATAATTAAGTTTTAAAAAATTAATTAAAATTAAAATTAAATATATTATAATACTTTATTTATTATTTATCTTTGATATATATTCTAAAAATAAAATAAAATAAAATATTAAAAATTAAATTAAAATATTAAAAATTAAATAAAACTAAAAGTTATTAAACTTTAAATTAAAAAAAAAATATATATATATATATATATATATATATATATATATATATAATTTTTTTTCTTTTTCATTAATTATTTTATCTATTTTGTATGAACTTTTTTTAAGCTTTTTAAAAATTTAATTTTCTTTATTTTAATTATTTTTTCTTAATTTTTTTTCTTTTATTATATTCATTTTTAATTTTATCATTTAAATTTGTTTTAATATAATGTGTTAAAAAATGAATAATACTAAAACATAAATAAAATAAAATCATATTTAAAAGTTAAAAACGAAATATATATATATATATATATATATATATATATATATATATATATATATATGTGTGTGTGTGTGTAAATTCACTTTCGATGTATATATATAGTTTTTTAATGTAGAATTTTGGTATAATTTTTTTTTATATTCGAGAGTCTCATTTTTATCGGATGTTGACATTCCAAAGTATCTTTACTGGAAATCGACATCCAGAAGTAATTTAGGGTGCAATATATGTTACTATATATGATCAAATAGTTAAAGGATATTTTTGGAATTTGATATTTTGTTAGAAGTGTATAAGTAATTTTTGGAGTTACAGGAAGCAATTTCATTGAATATTCTTGGGATCAGGAAGGTTATCCCATTGGGTAAAGGGTTCTCTGAGTTTGAGTTCAAATCTGAAAGATTTTAAGAAGGATTCTAGAGGTAAAATCTTGTAATTTTGTTTCCACAAACCTTTATTATGACTTTGTATTTTTAATGGTATAATTCATTTATTTGAAGAATTTGAAATTTTTTAAAATAAATTGACTTGTGTGGACGAGGAAGCTAAATGGAAATTAAATTTTAGAAATTTAAATTTTAAATAACTAATATAAAAGAGTTTGAAATTTACTAAAAAAGAGAAAATTCAAATTCTACATGTTATTGAAATTCTCTTTAGTCGAGATGAAAAAAGTGCACAAGTCCAAAACATCGATCCTCAACTCAGGCCAAGGCATCTCAATATCGAGTTTCCATTGATTAGGCTCAATTATGAGTCCATGCTAACTTCTTTCGACTTTCACTCAGCGTCTGTTCGTTTGAAAGGTTCCTACTGTTCACGTGTATTAGAGAAGATGGATTTAAAAATATTTTGTGTTCTCATTTAACGATTCAAACAGAAAAGCGAAGACTGATTTGCGGGTTTTTTCTAAAAACTCATCCCCTCAATTTTGCAGAGATTTGAGATAATATACAAACATTTACTTTTCTACCCCTTCACATATATTTCATCTTTGCTATCTAATAATAGAAACTTGTTCGCAATCTTATTTCACCTCATCTTCCATCTTTCAAACCTTGTCCGCATATTAGGTTTTCGATTTACTCCACTGTTTGAATCTGATTTGATAGAAATTGTTAATGGGATGGTGGTATTTATGCAAAAAATCAACTCTTGTATGAGACTCAAGAATTGGTGATTGCTACCAGTAAAAGGTTAAGGAGAGGGAATGTGAAAGTGTGTGAAATAAGATGGTGAGTAAATATACTTGTGTGGGCACCGGTTACGTAACCGGTGCCTAGAAGAGCTTAACACCGGTTACGACACCGGTGTATATGTATTGTTTTTTTTAATTTTTTTTTAATTTTTTTAAACTTTTTTTAAAAATTTAATTCTATAAATTTTGTTTACATTCATAAAAATTTATTTATTATTTATTTAAAATTTCATATAATTTTAATATATTTTTACTTTGTATTAATTAATTATAATTATTTTTATAACATCAAATTACAAAATCATTCTCTTTTTTCATCAAGGGTATTTTGGTAACTCTAATTATATCTGTTTTTATAATTTATTTTATTTATCACATCAATCAAATTTTTCACTAACTTTCATAAAACTTATCTCCAAATCCACTCACTTTACCTTCTAAATCCACTCAAAAAAACACACAAATTCATTCACCCAAATCAACACAAATTCATCTTCGCACTCTCTCCCATATCCACACCCCCAAAGGAACACACCCTCAGACTTCCCGTTTATGACAAAAAAACGAATTGTCAATCTTTTGTCTGTTAGACTCAACTTGACCTTGTAAGTTTGAAATGGTGATTTAAGCCAAGAAGGGAGGTTGAATTGGTTGTTTAAAACTTTTTCGAAAGCATAACAAACCTTTTAATTGAACCAAATAGACTAGACAATTAGAATGTAAAAGTTGCAGAACAATACAATTTTAATCGGTCAAAAAATAAAACAGCAGACTAATTTGTTCTTGAGTTATGAACAGTCAATTAAAATTTCAAATCAGTCGGCTAAAATCCTGGAAATTTATGCAGAATGCAGAATTTGCAGATTTAACTCAAGCAACAAACTTTTACATACAAGAATTGTTCCAAACAATATTTCTAACAAGTATACAATCTCATATTACACAAGAACACATTAAAGTACAACAAAGAGTGGATTACTTGGTTTTTTTGAGTTTTTAGAGTGATTCAAAGTGAGTGAGATAAAGGAAAGAGAATTGCACAGTTGTTTTTATACTGGTTCACTCAATCACAAAGCTACATTCAGTTTACTAGGACAACCTGAGCCTAGTTTCCACTGTATTCAAAATACACACCAAGATTACACTTTTGAACAAAAAAACTCACAAGATTTTTTACTCACAAAAATCTAGACTAACACCTTGCAAGAATCTCACTTACAGACTTGAAATCACATAAGGCAAACAACCAGAGCCACGAGAACAACCAAATCTGATGGTGGCTCTCCCTAGCCAACCATACATACGTTGCAACTATGTATTGCAAAGAGAGGGAGAGAGAGAGAGAGAGAAAGAGTTTTCCAAAGATGAATGAAAAGATTTCGTGCACAAAAACTCAGAAATTTAGCTCTACTCTCGAAAACACAACATATATAGTCTGGTTTAAATAAAATCAGTTGGTTGAATTTTCTATACAGTCAATTGATTTCACTTAACTTAAGTGAAATCATTCGATTGAAAAATAATTCAACTGATTGAATACATTCACATAAGAAACTATATACTACAAGTCTTTTAACCTATTAAAACTCATTTTAACAAATTAAAAGAGACACATTAAGGCTAACAAGACATCTAACATATGTCATATAGCCTACGAACATGATATAACACATAATCATTACATTTAACACATTATTTCCGTATTTAATATACTAGAAACATAATCTTCAAGTGGATCTTCATCACAAACACATGTGATCTTCATGCACTTGGTTTTATCAAATCTTTGCTTCAAACTTGCTTGTGTCAACAGACCTTCTGCCTGAGTTGACTCAGTTCAACCCTTCGATATGGACTGACTAAGTTGGACCTTTGTCCCTTGTGATTTGGCTATACTTTCGACATAGACTTACTTAGCTCGACTTTCAGTGATGAAGAACCATTTTAGTTTTTAGAATGTGTTTAGGGTGTAGAGAGATATCTATTCAAACTGGTGGTGTTTTACTCAAAATATTCGACCCTTTTATAAGATAAAGAGGTCTTCTTTTATAGATTATGGAAGGGAGCTCCCAGCAAAACAAAGGATTGAAAACCATATACAAAAAGGTGTGGGAGGCGTGACATCCTTTGCTCTCCAACGCTCTCTTGGGTTTAGATGGGACGCTATTTGACCGTTTTCTTGCAGTGAGATTGAGATTTTTCTTTGCTTTTGCTTTTGGAATAAATCCATGTATATTGCACGTTAACTATTCACCAATCTTGTATACTGTTTTAATATCAGCAAAGATATGGACATAACTTTGTCTATAATTTTATGTTTTACCTCTTTTCATAGAAAAAACAATTAAAGGGTAGAAGTGAGTTTTTCCATTCATTTTTTAGCAATTATATAAAAAGAGTATATAGAAAATCAAAGCGTAAAAACAACATTCGTTTTCAATTGAGCACTTCCCACCAGACAAATTCTCTACTGCAAGTTTATGCAGAAGGGAAGTTAATCCTCCCTCTAATTTTCTAATAATTTAACAATTAGATACTGAGGAACACGAAACTAAATCACGATTACAGTAACAAACGAAGAGCGTCATGAAACTAGAATAATGCAGATACTTGTTTTTGTCTTCATGTGGTGATAGCATCCAAAGCCAAGATGGTGCTAAGGTTCATAGGGTTCATGTAGCCTTTAGAACCTGACATAATTTCCTCCACAATAAGTCTGTTGGCCTTCTCGGATGGATGGAATGCATCCCAAAATACATACTGCCCTCTGTTAGAGCACAGGTTGGAGAGTGGTGTGCACAAACCAAGACCATTGTAGGGTCCTTGTCCACAACAAGCTACCTTTGCAGTAACAAACCCTGCACAAAGCACCAACAACAGCAACACAAACCTTAGACCTTAATTGTTGCTTTATTACTGCACTAGTTTCAACATGGCTTTAAAAGTTATGATGGCAACCACATTGTCTTTCAAGTAACATGAAACACAACCTGTAACATAACTGCAACCACAGTGTAAAACCTGGACATAGAGGATATGGAATTAGATAACATGAAAAATAATTAGTAGTACGTACCAAACTGTCGGGGGTTAGAAACAAAGTTGTTATGCATTTTTCCTGTGTTTGCAGCAACGAAAACGTCCTTTCCAATTTTCCTGTTGAGTTGTAGCAACATTTGTTCCAGTTGTGGGTTAAACAATTCTGCAGCTCTTTGTAGTTCAGCAGCACATTCTCCATTTCTTCCACGTTGGGCCAATTCTGAAGGAACACAACCCAAAGGTCCTGTGCCTGTCACAAGAACTCTCCTAGCTCCAAGATCATACAGCTTCTGCAGAATTTGTATATGAAAAAATGAGAGAAATAGTTATGACAACACATTATGCGTTAACCCTTTTGTTTAATCAATAGGGTTTTACCTGCAAAAGCTTTTGGTACTCAGAGATGAGATACTTCACATATTGAGGAAGTGGGTATTGGCGAGACCTTGCTGAATTTGGCACCAAGTAGTAGTTGTTCACAAAATCATTGCCTCCTACAGTGATGAGGACTAGTGCTTGATTCACCAAGCTCTTAGTTTGTGAAGATCCAATTAGAGAACTCACACGGTTTTGGTATTCCTGAAAAAGCTCCAGCTGTCTGTACATTCTGATCACATTCACCTGCAGAATGTTTGTGTATATTCAGTTAGGTTGAGGTTTTCAACAAAACATGATATGAAAGTAGGAAGAAGTGAACTTACAAACTGAATTCCAGTGTCATTAAGGATCCCAATTCCGGCTGAAGCGAAATTGGCACCAACTAGAAGCTTGTTTCCTCTTAATTCTGGACTCAAGTATGGCAATGTAGACTCGGCACCAAGTTCCTGACCTGAACACAAGCCAAACCACATAGTTAGACACACACTTTATCATATGAAAAGTTACATTACAAAAAAGGGTTCAAATCCTCAAATGTGCAAGATAAAAGTGAAACTTGAAAAGATGAACATTGAAGAAAAACAATGTGGGAGAGAGAGATGTGTAAACTGAACTGATAAGATCAGGAATGTTGAAGCCATTGGAGAAACGACCAGTTGGTCTGTGAGTTGGAGCGTAATCAATGCCATAAGGAGGAGCATCAGCACGTGCAGTGGTAGCCAAGAAATTGTTATTTCCATTATCAACAAGTGAATCTCCAAATACAAAGAATGCCCTTGGCCTTGCTTCAGCACCAAACACAATGATCCCAATTACTAGAACAAAACTAAGAATGAAACTTGAGAAGGTTGTCATATTGAAAGGAACCTTTTGGGTGTGGGTTGGTGAGTTAACACTGAATGTAGAAGTAGTAGTTTTGGGTTATGGATGAAGAATTACGAGAGCATTTATAACAAACTTTTCTTATGTGATTTTGTACAGATCTTACTGGCTTTGGAGGTTGATTTATGGTGGTCTTTAATTAAAGCTGAATAATGTTCATTGTTCTTCTTCTGAAATTGTTGGCATTGTGATCATAAACATAAATGCGATAGGTTTGATTCGTTGAAGTGCAAGCAGAAAAGGGAAGATTATTGTAAAGGCTACTTACACGTTATTGTTTTGTGATCTATAGCTTTTTCTAGTCATTAAATTTTACTCAAGACTTTTTCTTATGATACTCAGTTGGAGATATGAAACTAAGTATTTGTAGTCTTGTGCATTATGTAAGGAATATTATTAATCAATGGAGACTTCATATTCAAACAATAAATATGATAATGATAATAACTATTTGTTTTTTTAATGGTTATTTAATATGTAATCGGACTTGTTTGGTTTCTAATTAAGAAAAAGGCATTAATCTTTTTAAATCAGTATTCTTTTCTTTACTTTTATGATGGTTGATGGATATATATCTCATTAAGATTGAAACCTTTTTATTGATTTACTAATGTTGTATATACGGTAATTAAAAATAAGTTGCTAGAAAAGCACAAGTAATATATAGAATCTAAGCATTAAAGAAAATAAGGCTCTCTTATTTAATGATATTTAAATTACTTTTTAACATGGCGCTCTTATAATAAAAATAGTAATAATAATAATATCTTATAATAATAATAATAATATGAGTTTGTCGTTTTCATAAACAATTAAATTAATTATTGTCTAGTGATTATATAATTTGTATTAGTCAAGTAATATTTATTTCAAAAGAAAAAACAAGCAAGATAAGATGACTATATAACAGTTTATTTTAATTTCATGTACAAAGCTATTAGTTCCTTATCTCACAAAAAGCCACTAAAATAAAGTATCTCAACGTTTGAAAATTGATATTATTATTATTATTATTATTTGTATTATATATATATATATATATATATATATATATAGAGAGAGAGAGAGAGAGAGAGAGAGGGAGATATATAGATGTAGATATATATGTATCTATGTTTGTGGGTGAAGGGACACAATTTAATCGTTATTGGCTGCATAATAGAGAAATATTAATGTGAAAATAATTGTATGTTGAAAAAAAGTATTCTCAGTTCGAATGAGGACAATTTAAGAATGTTAAACACCGATTTAAAACAATAATAAGTATTCTACTTTTTAAAATAATTTAACTTAAATAATCTTACTATTTCAACAAAAAAGGGCAGATAATTAATTTAAAATATAGAATAAATAAATTTGAAATACCATTATAGAGTAATGGTTTTATATAACAACCACTTTCATTGTTTGGTGAAAAGTTTTAATGGTTTAATCGTAGCCTTTGAAGTTGATGAGGTCAAACAAAATTAATTTTTGGAGCTAAGACTGCGGTGCGTGATTGATTATAGTACTTGCAACAATGAATTTGCTATTATTTATTCAGTTGCCACTTCTGAGGCAATTAAAAATCTCTTCAAAGGATTATTATCATTATTATTTTCACTTACAATATATAAGTTGAACTATTTGTAAGAGAAAAGATATAAAGCGAGGGAAAATAAATAAAAAAATAGTTTTTTTGGTCTCAAAAATCGAACATTAAACTAATTCAATAGTTTTCTTGATTGAACTTATTAGTCTGGTCAAAATTTAAAAATAATAGAAATAAAAGAGCTACTATATATATGTGTGTGTATATTTCAAAATTTATATACCTATATATGCTTATATTTTTCGGTTGTTATGCATTAAAAAAAGTTACTTGCAAATTGTGAGAATGTGGTCTCTGTAAAGTAGTTACTTCTTTTGTTTGTAGAATAAACGGTGGCTTTATTTTGAATAAATGTTATTGATTGTATCTTGTTTCTAAGCCTGAATTCTTTATCACCATTCTAACTATAAATAAAGTTGAGGTGTTAAAATACTTTTAAATATGTGTGCCAAATCGATTTATAGTCTGATTGGATTTAACAAAATTAAAAAAAAAAAATTAAATGTGGACCAAATTGAACTTTTCCTTAATTCCCTTAATTCATGGATTAAATGGTTGAATATAGATTGACTTGCATGACTTATAATCTATCAAGAATAACCTTTATAATTTTTTTAATTAAAAATTATTTATTAATTATAATTACATAAATTGGTAATTTAATTTTTTTAAAAGCTAATGTTGTTCATTAATCTTTTAATAGTTCAAATACTTAATTTGTTTGTTTAATCCATTTAGAGGTTAATACTTCAATTTTCAATTATTCTATTCATAGTCGTGTTTAGTGAAATATGTGAATATTTTAATAATGTTGCTATAAATAAATAAGTCGAATCAATTTACTATAGTTGAACTGCAATAATGTATAAAATAAATTAAAAAAGGAAAACATCCATTTTTAACTGAGTCAGCTTATTTAACCCATCAACCTACAACAAATCGATCAAGTCATAAAATAAAGTGAATCTAGTTGAACTAACTCATTTTAGTCCAAATTGTACTATGTTTATCTATGCGAAGTATGTATGTTCATTTTGACATCTCTAAAAATTAAAAAATTAAAAAAAAATTAAAAATCTAAGTAATAGTCTAAGTTCTACATTAATAAATGTTAGAAAATGAATACTCAAATAATACTAATAATAATAAAAATATAAAATGATATAATAATAATTATTAAATCAATAATAATACTAAGACCTAAATATAAAACAATGAATATTAATCAGATATCAACAAATATAATATCAATAATAAATAAAAAATAAACAAGGAAAAATATCCTGGATTGAGGCACGCATAACACTATCCTTAGAGAGAAAACGCCCCTACTGCACAGGGCTAAACAAATACACAATCATATGTGTTTCAAATCATATGCGCGTTTCTCTCCCAAGATACAACAACCCGTCAGATCGATCGAGTGTAGCGAAGGATCTCCGAACCTTATAAACACCACTGTCTTAAAGATAATATAGTAAAGAAAAAAAGAACATCTCAGAGAAAACTCTAGTGTTTGTTGTCCCTGTTGTTATGTCTTTTCCCATGCACCTAGGTGGTATTTATAGGTAGAAAAGGGAGACAAAAGAAGTAAATTGTAATAAGAATATAGCCGTTAGCCATAAATGACATTAACCCATAAAATTAAAAGTTCATGAAAACTTGAGTAACTGTGGGTTTTTTATTTTAATTATTTATTTTTTAAATTATATTAAAATATTTCCAACAATCCCCCACATAATTTAAAAAATAAAGTAAAATAAAAAATATATTATCTTTTAAAACAAAATATTGTAGTTCAGTGTAAGGAACCTTCGGAGTCTGACCTTTACACCTAGTGTTTATAAACTTCCACCCGAGAAAATGTAGAGACTTAATTCTCTTGAGCTACATCCCCTATGACCGGGTTTTAGTAAATAACACATACAATATCGGTGTTCATTATAGGTTCTAATCATTGGGGGCACGTTATGGCCTTGTGCATGTATCTTGTTTCATGAGTGTCACTTAGAGACTTGCCCATGTCTCACAATGACGGCCCCACCATCACACTCACTAGGTAAACCCTTAAAGGGTGGTTTGTGACTCACACCCCTACAATAATTGTCATCGGGTTTATTAAGAGGTATTTTATAAAATAATGCACAAACCTCAACCATTGGGTTTATTAAGAGGTATTTTATAAAATAAGCATAATAATGCACATACCTCAACCTTATTATTGCCACAATTTATAGTACACCTCGCCACAGGAATGAGACATAAAATTTAATCAAATTATTTGGTGTACTTTAGTCAACAACAACTTCGTTGTTACCCATTGAACTCCATTCCATGGGATCGTCATTTATGTGGAGATGAGTGTCCATTGTTGCAACTAATTTATGGGCTATAGTCTCATTCCCCTTGACGACTTAAATTCTTGTTTTTGATGTATCAACCTTTTGATAAGCAAATCTGCAATATTTCTTTTTTACCTGACAAAGTCAAGAGAGATAATCATGAGTAATTAAGTTTCTAATACATTTGTCTCTCATTCTAATATCTCAATTTTTCATTGACATTTTTACTAGAAACTCTAAATATAACAATTTGATTGTCAAGATGGATTGGAAAAAGAAATAATTTATGCTTGCATAATAGACCATGACAACAACTTTTTAACATATTTCCATGATAGGACACCTTCATCCAAGGTTAAAACATAACCATACCAATAGGTGATTTTGTGTCACCAAAATCAATATCCAATTTACATTAAAAATATCATTCAATAATCTCAAGAAATTGGACATATTGCCATAATATAAGAAACACAAATAATATTACACTAGATGGAAAAATAGTTCTTGAGGTATAACAAACAAATTTAGTCAATTTATTATTTGAAGGAAACACCTCTAAATATTTATCGATATAAATAACCAAAGATTTTTTTTTTCTCATTAAAAGGTATATTAATCTTTACAAGAAACCCCACACTTTAAAATATTTTAAATGTGGTTCTTTTTTTCTTTCATAACTTATAACAAGTTTTATCACAATTTTTTTTGTTCAAAATATGGTAAGCTGGATATAAAATTCCACCCTATATAATTTTATTGGCAAAGACAAGCCACAACTTGAAGCATAACATTTATTATATCAAATAAAAGCATTTTTTTTCTTTCGTTGCACCTTTATGAAGATGTTACATAATGAATTATACCATGAATTTTACATAAAAGCATTCATTTATAAAGACATGTATCATCACTTCTCTATTTAATTAATTTTGCACCTCAAAATTTTATAATTGAATGGTCTCTAACCAAACTTATCAACAATTATAATAATAGCATGTCATATAACACAACTTTCAACATTTGTAATAACCAAAGAAAAAGTTATTAAATATTTTATTACAAGATAAAGGTACTTAACTCAAACAAAATCATCACAAATATATCATTTACCAACCAAAACACATGTTTAGAAATAATAATTTATTGTACTAAAAAATCACTCCATAACCTTGATGAACAAAAAGAAAGTTTCTAAATTCAGAAACATGAACAACTCTTCTTTTTTTAAATAATTGCTGGAAGACAAGTTTAGTTTTTACTTGACCATCCCTTCGATTTATCATATGGAGATTTCTTCTTTTATCAGCATTTACACGATCTTAAACATGATATCAATTAAAGTAATTCATTTTAATTTCATGTCATAAACAATAATTTTGAATTCATAAATATGATAATTTATTATCAATCATTTTTTTTCATATAAATATCAAACTATTGTTTGTTCGCAAATGCAAAGTTTAGTTCAATTGTTTTCATAACACAATAGTAGTTTTATGACAAATTATTTTATAATTATTTTCATACAAACACTTATAGTATATATATGATATAGAACATCTTTATCAATGGTAAGAAAAGAATAGACAATATTAAAGTATAAATTAATATAACAACAAAAACTTAGTTATAGACATCACAAAAATTTATTTAATGAGTAGAAATTTCATTTATCCATAATTTTATTTAGTGTTACCAATAAAAATAGAAACAATTATACATATCAATTTTTAGACTTAGTTGAAACTGATTTAAATATAACCATAAGAAACACATTAGTTCATAAAATGTGTTTTCAGTCTTCAACTTTATATTGTTTTTTATTTTAGAAATGAATATAATTGCGTAATCAAAAATAGAAATAACAAGATATTTTTCTCTCTAAGAATGTTAGCAAATGATTACTCAAATAATACTAATAATAATAAAAATATAAAATGATATAATAATAATTATTAAATCAAAAATAATACTAAGACATATATATATATATATATATATAAAATAATGAATATTAATCAGATATCAACAAATATAATAACAATAATAAATAAAAAATAAACAAGGAAAGGAATAGAAATATCCTGGATTGAGGCACGCATAACGCTATCCTTAGAGAGAAAACGCCCCTACTGCACAGGGCTAAACAAATACACAATGATATGTGTTTCAAATTATATGCGTTTCTCTCCCAAGATACAACAACAACCCATCAGATCGATTGAGTGCAGCGAAGGATCTCCGAAACTTATGAACACCACTTTCTTAATAATAAATATAGACAAGAAAAGAAGAACATTGTAGAGAAAACTCTAGTGTTTGTTGTCCCTGTTGTTGTGTCTTTTCCCATGCACCTAGGTGATATTTATAGGTAGAAAAAGGAGACAAAGAAGTAAATAGCAAAGAAGTAAATAGTAATAAGAATATAGTTGTTAGTCATAAAACTTGAGTAACTGTAAGTTTTTTATTTTAATTATTTATTTTTTAAATTATATTAAAATATTTTCAAGAATAAAAAATAAATAAACTAAGAAAAAAAGAATATTCGAATACCTATCCTCCTAAAAAAAGCTAATAGATGTGTGGTTGCTAAAAATAAGTTAATCAATATCATTAATTAATACAAAATATTACATTGGCATTGAGATTGTGTTATGTTTTAGTATGTATATATTTTGATAGTTATATTCATAGTTCTAGATGTTTATGCATGTAGATTCTATCAAGTGAAAGTTGGTTGGATTTGGTTGTTGTGCTAATCATCAGTAGCGAAGTAACGATCAGCAAACTCTCCTAAGCCAGGGATGACATGAGAATTCTCATTGAGTGATACATCAATCTCTGATGTTACAAGTTTTATCAGTGGAAATCTCTCACACACTGCATTTATTCCTTGTGGTGCCTGCATGCATCAAAGTTTCTTAATAACAATGCAATCAAAACAAAAGGGTAAAGAAAACAAATCAAACTCACTTACTGCAACTAAGTTTAGAAATATGATATTAGATTCTGCAACACCTTTCTTCAGAAGTAGAGAGATAACTTTCACTGCAGAGTTTCCTGATACTTACTAATATTAGACACTCCTTCAAGCAAATTTAAGTAGGCAAAAATTCAACTCAAGTAGAACTAGCATATATGTAAAAATAATTTTTTTTAATGATTTAGGTTCAAAAGATACATAATATTTTTGCTTATCTTGTGAGGATTTTTTATTTGTGTAATCTTTTTTCTTTGAAAGAAGATTTACTACGTATTTAAAAGTTTCACATTTACACTTTTAATGTATATCTATGGATATTTTTGTACACACATTCAAAAAATCTTAATATTTCACTCATTTATTTATATATTAGTTATTGTCAATAAAACAACACAAATCAGGATACGAATACACTAGATTAATGAGGTGGGTATTTAGGTTTGAGCACAAAGGTTACCTGTGAAATCTGAAACCCACATAATATCCTGTTCCTAAAAATTAGAGACGGTTTAAATTTTGGGTAAACAATTTTATTTGCTGCTATTGGGAACTTTTTGTTTTTAATTTAATGTAACAAATATAGTTTTAATAAAAAAAATGGGTAAGCTAGGTAAAAATAAAAACTTTAAAGATCGTTTTGACAATGAACATCATGTATAGGTGATTATAGTGTAATAAGATAAATATTTATTATAAAGTTTCATTTTATAAAATAAATTTTAGAACATATTTATCGATTATTATCATTTGATGTAATTAGTTAAGTATGCTAATTATCTCTAATAATAACTAATTATCTAATTGTTGTTTTCAAACATACATTTACATTTAATCAATTATATAGGTATATCTTAAAGTTTAAGGGACATTCAAAATAAGGGAAAAATAATTAAAAGTAATATATATATATATATATATATATATAATATTGAGTTAAAAATGTTTTGTCGCTTAACATGTAGTGTAAATTAGAATTAGTCCATTTTCGAAACTTTTGACCAATTTAGTCTTTCATCTTAAAAAATGCGTTGATTTAGTCATTTTAACCAAATTTTGTAAGTTTATTCGTCGTTTCAAACTTGCGTTGCTCAGCTAATATTGAAGCAAAAAATGTGTCAAATAATGTAAACAAGTCAAATGTTATCATGAAAAATTTTTGAAACGTCAAATTAACTTAACAAAATTTGGTTAAAAGAATTAAATTCACATATCTCTAAAGTCGGGGACTAAATTGGACCAAAATTTCAAAGATTAAGGATTAAAAACACATTTAACAATTTTGTAGTAAAATTAATACTTATAGTTTGCACATACCGATAGTTTATTAGGTGACATCAATGCTTAGCTTTATGATCAAAATGACAAGAGATAAATACACTTAATAAAAAGAAGTATTTAGGTGAAGAAAAGAAAATGAAATGAGAATGGTAAAGCCCATTTGTTATATGGTTTGAAGATGCAAATCTCAATCATAATACAATATACATTTCTCAGCCTAATTATTTATTTAGTTTGTTATTCTAGCACATACCTTTTTTATTGCATCATTGTAATGTTTTATTATTCTATGGACAATGATATTTTGAGAACTAAATTATGACAACTTTTTATTACAACCAGAGGTAGTATCTTCTAAGTGATTTTGGAATATAGAAAAATAAGAAAATGGTAGAATGGAAAGCCACTTCGAAGATGTCACCTCAGGTTGTAAGGAAAAAGTTGTTAAAATTTAGTTATTAAAAAATTATTTTCCTTATTCTATTCATGCTTTCATGTGTTACTATTGATGATATATTGAGTCATCTTTTACATATAAGTAATGAATAAAGTGGCAAGTAAATTGTCAATTTATGTGTTTGTATTTTGGAGATTTTGTGACCTTAAACTCAAGGCGATTTAGTATGCTTATATCAATTTGGTCTTTCTATTATTACAATAAATAATACTTATTTTAGAACCTTTTGAGAGAATATGAAGTTATTTATCCAAAATCAATTTATCCTAATAGGTCTCCACTAATATTGACTAAGATTATGTAATTCACACCCAATTGTCTTACCACTCCATTCTCCACTCTACTTTTTCCATTTCATCCTTTTTACATAACTTTATAAATTCTGCGATGCAAGTTAATAGAATTGAAGGATAATCAATAATAACATTTACACAGTCCATTACTAGCTTGTTATTCTCCTTTTCCGCTTTTGTTCTTATCCCATTACACTAGGGCCTTCATTGAGTCATGATAGAAAACATACCTCAATGAGCTCTCGTATGACATTATACGCTTGCTAGAAATGGATGGAAAGAAAAGAGAAATAGTATTTTACTCGGTTTGAGACAATGGAATCATTCTCATCTAATAATATGAATATTCATTCGCCTTTCTAGGTGAGGAATGTAAAATTGGATTTTCTAATTGGATTTTGTAATATTTAATGGTATAGATATGATGCGACAAATTTTTAAGGCTGAGCAATTTTTTTTTTTGGATAATAATTATCATACACATATGAGCAAATATTAACCATACTTGTCAATCACATAGAGAAAGAAGTCATCCCTTGGTTTCAAGTAATGTTTAGGGATCTATTTTTAATATGGGTGGCTTTCACTTGGAAACTAGAGCTTTAATTTGGCCCCTCTCCATATAAATATCCATGATCTAACTTTTTCAAGCTTACTCAAATAGGTTATGTGCATGATGTTCAGCTTTATTATATTATTTTCTAGGAAACTTAAAACAAACATTCATTATGATGTTATTGCTCAATAACCTCCTTGATTCGCTTTGTGTCTGTATCTAAACTATATGAGTAGAAATACATGGCTAAGCCCCGAACTCACATTAACACTCACCAATCCAAAACACAAACCCCAAACTCTACCTTATCCTTTACTCCAAACGTTAAAATCTTTTAACTTATCACTATTACTTTTGAATCCTACAAATCCCAACACAACCTTAAACAAGAGAACTCAAAACATTAAAATAACGTCCCCTACTAAAATGCAACTGTGTAGAGAGAAAGGATTATGTTTTATTTGTGATGAAAAGTCTTATCTGGTAAATAGATGTCCTAATAAGCATTATTTGCTTCTAAAGATGGAAGAAGATTACATGGATAATCGTACACTTGACCCTATTATTGAAAATATGGAAACATTCACACTATAAGAACATCCTTTGTCCGATAATGCATTAAAATGTTCATTTGGATTGGTACTAATGAGATTATAAAGCACTATCAATGACATGAAAATTTAGAAGTTGTTGGACAGTGTGAGTTTTGATAATTGTTTATAGCCTTAGCTTTCTGTGGAACCAATTCCTATTCAAGTGCTTATAGGAAATGGTAAGGTTGTAGTAGTTGAAGGATTGGTCAAAGAATTAAAAATAAAGATTCAGGATCATACCTTGAATGTACTTGTCTACTTGCTTCTAGTTCTAGGTGTTGACTTGGTTTTGGGCTTGCTTGGTTAGCAACAATACTACAACACATTGCAAATTATAACATTGTAGACTTTAAAGTTTTTGGTTGATAATCTCTTTATTACCTTACATGGGGAGAAAAGTAAACTACTGACCTAAGCCTATTTTCATTAGTTGCTTAAAATGCATTACACTCGCTCTATATCCCCCTTGGATCATTAGCTAGACTTGCCTACCACTATGGAACCAGAACTAGTCTTGTTAAATACTTTTAAGGAAGCGTTTGTTCCCTTAGGTTTGCCTCCTAATAGATGTCAAAATCATGTCATTCCTTTGTAAAATCATGTGTGAGTATTGTAAAAAGTCCAAATGGTCATATACTATTTTTCTATATCAAAATAATTGGGTATTAGGATGCAAAGTCCATGGACTTCTAAAGGAGGACTTTGGACATTATTTATCGGGACATCATTTCATAGTTAAAATATATCAAAAAAGTTTGCAAAGTCTCATGGATCAGGCAATACAAATCTCATAACAATAGAACGAGTTGCATAAGGTCTTAGGTTGACCATTAAATATAAGTCTAGTATAAAGATTAAAATTATTAGTTCCCTCCCAAGATTTTTTTTATAAGTTGTTATCTAAACCTCAAATATAGATGATACCCTTACTTAAAGAAGCATTACCTTTAGTTTTATTAAACTAACATGAACATTACTATCAAATATTATGTTCAAAAAAATTTAATATGTTAACAAGTGAAGTTTTTGAATACTCTACCTTTAAGTTTGCTTCAACCCTTGCCTATATTGAATCAAATTTAGGAAGACCATGCAACTTTCAAATCAACTTTTCGTTGTCTCAACCTTGGATTCAAGATCGGTTTTAATGGGGGAGGAAATGTAATGAACATAAAGGAATGAAAGGTGGCTGAGGAATTTGGAAATATAGATAGTAGGGATCGCATGTTAAACAATCTGTGTGACACAACAATCAACTACAACTCTAGACCTAAAACAACCAATTCACAATTGAATTATTAAGAATGGAATGGAATGGAAATAAGTTTATATAATCTTTTCTTATAGAGAGAAGAAAGACAGTGGAATGTATCAATTGAACCCTTCAACTTAAGGTTCTTCTCTTGGCTTTCTTTTACGCAACTCTATGTAAATTCTTCTATACATGTCAATAGAATCGGAGGATAATCAATAATATGTTTACATAGTTTATTACTAGGTAATTTCCCAGTCCCTATTTATGTTTTTATTTGAAGAATTCTTATCTCATTACACCATGACAAATTTTTAAGTTAGACAAAACATGTAATAATCACATCATGAAGCATGTCTCACTCTTTTCTTTTTAGGTAATTCATATCTTGTTTCTTCCCAAAAATTAGAGTAGAAGTTCAAGTGTATTAATCAATCTCATTTCCCCAATCAATTGATATAACAAAACTATAGGAAGAAAAAAAAATTGACAATTGATGTCACTTTATTCACATGTGCTCTCCATCTTTAACTATCTTTTCATCTTTGGGTAAAGACCTTTCTAAGCCATGATTGTGAATCATTATGAAAAAAAAAAGCTTATCTAATTATTGTGATGACAAGTTTAGGCTTATATAAAAGGCTTATTTCTTCCTCTTTCTTATTGTTTATGGTTTTGAAGATTTTATACAAACCATTTATTGTGATCTTACCTAAATCTTTTAGAGAAATCCAATTACACCTATAAAGGCGCAAATTGGCCTAAATAGATTCCAAGAAACTAATCTCAAGAAGCCTTAACTTTAATGGGCCAATTAGGCTAATATCCAATCACCATATTTGTGGATAGTGCGAGTATTCATAGTTGGCCATTTCCTTTTGCACCCCATAATTTTCTTCTACACCCTATTAATATTAAAATATTCATTTTGTCCTTCAATTTAAAGTTTGTTTTGAATTTTTCAATTTGAAAATCATTCGAATTATGCAATTTGAAACTAAAAAAAAATGTCTACTTAATTACACAACCAGAATAGTAATTTTAAAGTCAATTTTGACTATCAAATTATGTCATTCACAAGTCCATATTGTATTCCAAATCACAACCTAAAGGCTCCTCATTTTATGTAAAAAAAAATGACTTCTATATTATGTAATTTGGAATCAAAAGTGATTTCTTGAATGAACAAATTTGGAAGCTTTTTCTTTTGCATAAAAATAAAGATTTTTTGGATTATGTGATTCGAAATATGACATTGACTTCCGTATTACATAATCTCAAAGTTATTTTTGGAAATTTGACTATGGATTGTAAAATTTGAAAGTACTTTTGAACTAGACAAAATTTTTAAGAAAATACTTTTTGAACTCTCCAATTTAGAAGTATTTTGTTTTGTTGCAATTTCTTATAACCAAATTGAGTAGGTGGATGATGTTTTTCTCAATGATATGAGGAATGCTTGAATTCATCTACTATAAAATATTTTCATCTCAAAATGTGGAGTAGCAAGCCCAAAGATTAATAAGAATTATGCTATTAAGATGAATTACAATTACAATAGACAAACCAATGGCAATGAATGTTGAAATGCTTAGAATGATTCTTTTATGTCCCAAATTTTGAGGCACTTTACCTAGGATAGTGTTCATATAAATGTTGGGATTTACAAAAATAGGTTTTGGAATGACAACAAGGCATGATATGTTCATTTTCCTCCTTTACATACTCATATGAGGCGCAAGTGTGAGATATTAAGGTGCAAAAAGAAGAATCCTTCATAGTTTTGTGTAGGATGCAATTATCAAGTTTTTGGGCCTTCCTACATAGCCCACAAATACCTTACATGTTATGATAGGATTTGGATGTGTTGCTCTTGAACCCTCCAACATTCAATTTATGGTTCATTGTCCTTTTAATGTAAATAAAAATCATTTTGAACTTCCATGGTCTTATGAAAATTATCAACCTTTGAAGTTCATTCAAGGATTTTGCACCAAAAGAATACCCCTAATAGAATTTAGTGCTCATAAATATTTCATTACCATTTGTTTTGGAAAAAAATGCATCTAGATTGGTCATAGGAGTTATGTTAAAGTAATAACACCATCATATATCTTATTTCAATAAGACATCTCTTTCCTGGTCTCCTTCAAGCTTCTACATACATTTGAAGGTTCACTCAAATACCTACTCACCAAACTAACAACTTGGGCAAGATATGATCTATTGTAAGCAATCACATACATCAAACTTTGCATTAGATTATCACAAGGAGCATAAGACATGTATTCCTTCTCTTCATCAATCTGAGTAGAATTAAACTTTGAAATATGTATAGAATTTGTCAAAGGTGTATGAATTTTGAACATTCCATCCCAAAACTTCTCAGAACCTTTTGGATGTAATTTATCTTAGAAAAAAAAGAGTTTCTTTTGGACTCAATACCTCTTGATATTCATCCTCAAAATCACTTGTTGTGTTAATATCTTTCATCTTGAATTCACTATGTAGTAATGACTTCAACCACCTAGTTTCAGCCATAATTTAAGATGTGATCAACATAGCATATACTTACAACACAAGTAGATAAACTCGCCAATTTTCATCTCCTTATGATAGACACATATGTCATAAGGACTTCTATTTTACCCTTAAGAAACAATGACCTACTCAAACCTCTTAAACCATTGTCTATGATATTGTTTGAATTCATACAATCATCTCCTACTACAACAAATCTTAAAATTAGCGACGAAAGATTACCAACAGATTAATATTCTTTGATAAGTTATCATTTCTAACAAAATTACAAAGAGATTTCTATGTTAAATTTATCGACAAAAATATTCATCGGTAATGGTTTTATTCTCGACAGATATAATCCATTAGTAAATGAGCGAATGATTTTAAACTAAAATTCCATCCTATGATAGCTTGTCTCCATTGTGAACTGAAAGAGAAGGCAAAGGGCAAGTGTGAGAGGGTGAAACACAGACTCCAACTTCTTCACCAAATTGATTGCAAAAAGGATAGGATTAACACCTCTTGTTCTTGATTGACTCTTGTTCTTGATTTGAAATCACTAATTATGAGGGTCAATGCAAGGACTTTGATCGAAATTCGTTTTACCTTGATTGAAAATCAATATTGTGGATGTTGCCGCTGGACAGCTTTATCTCTAGTGCAAATCAAAAGGGAAGGCAGAGGGCGAATGTTAGAGTGGCAAAACGTAGATTCCAACTTCTTCACCCAATCCATTTGAAAACATTTAGGATTAATGTTCTTGTTCTTTATTAACAATTGTGCTTTAACACTTGTTCTTGATTCCAACTTGTTTTTGTAGTGTCTTTAGTTTACACATATAATCCTCCTTACCTTCCACCTCAAAGCGTTATAGTTGTCGCATTACAAATTTCTCCTTTAAGTGACTATAGAGAAAGGTCATTTTCATGTCCATCTATTCAAGGTTCATATCTTCATTTTTCATAGGAGTAAGCAAGACCTTGATGGACATGTGCTTGGATACCAAAGATAATATCATATTACAATCAATGTCCTTTTTATGATTGCAACCCTGACGTTTCAGAAGAACTTTAAATAAGAGATAATCTGATGTAGATGTGTCATCAAATGCTTCATTGTTATCATTTTTTTCCTAATGTAAATGCTACAAAAAATATACTACTATATATCAAACATTATTGCCAACAGGTGAATCACCACCCTCTCTACTATTAAATGCTATCATAGTTGACTCATTAGATGCACTAATGTCGTACCTAAATGTAGTCACTTCATTAGTTGTATGACTTTTAAGTACTTTTGGGATCTTCTTCTTCAAGACCCACTTTCAACCAATAATACTCTTACCTAGTGGTGTCCTTACCATTTATTGAGGGTCATGTTTTACAACAACTACATCTCTTTATGAATGGTCAAAATCCAATTGGCACCTTTCGCATAAGCAACTACCTTATGAAACATAGTAGGTTTATGTTAGCTTAAATTACTTTGATGCATCGAGATTTGATGAAGATATTGCGTATGGACTTGACTAGATTATGATAGATTGTTGAAGGCTTAACAGAGTAATGAGACTTGAGAAATAGTATGTTGATCAAACTTGATGTGTGCTTAATATGACTATCACGCGAAGATCTTGAAGCTTGAAGGTTGGATCTTGACATCAATACATTTTTTACATAGAATATTATCTTATGTCTTATTATAGTCTTAGTTTGTTAAATGGGCTTTTAACAAGTTAATTGGTTGGCTGTTATAGTTCTGTTATTAGCATATTCATTCAACTAAATTATCATTCAATTAGTTGATTTCACTTAAGTCAAGCGAAATCAACAGATTGAACAGATAAATCAACATGTTTACTATGCTAATAGGTAGATTATAGAGTCTGATTTTTCAAAGAGACTAGTAATGGTTGTGATTTTTTAGCGTGAAATTAGTGTGAATACTTTACAAAATTCTCTCTCTCTAAACTACACAGATATGCAGTTGCTCATGTGGTGTTCTTTGCTTCTTAGAGCATTTTTTATGGTGTAAGAGACTTGGAGAAAAAGTTTTGGTTAGCTAGCGAGAGCTACTACAAAGGTTTGATCTTTTTTAGGTTTATGTGTGTTGTTTGGAAGGTTTCTAAATTTGTAAGTGGGAATCTTGTTGTGCTTTACTTAGATTCTTTTGCGATTCAAGGGTCTTGGTGTAGTTTGTCTTTTCAAAAGTGTAATCTTGTTGGATTTTGTAAAACTTTTGACATAGTGCAAAGTTGGGCTAAGGTTGCCTTGACAAACTAGATGTAGCTCAGATTTGAGTGAACAAGTATAAAATTCTGTGTGTATTTGTTTTATCTTCTTTTCCTTGCTTGTTCATTGTTAAAAAAATGTTTTGAATAATATTTTTATAGTATTTTGATGATTTGATGTAATCTGGAGTTGTAACCCTACTTGTACTACTAATTGGAGTTGATCTTGATTAATTGTGCTGCGAGATTATAACTTTATAATCAATTATGTTTTCTTTATAATTTTTTGAGTTTTTCAATCTGTTGAATAGTTGTTTTAATCTGTTGAATTATGCTAGTATATTTGTGTGACTCTTTGTTAAATGAAATCAACCTGTTAACTTTATTTTCAATCGATTAAAAATGTATATTCTAGTAGAGATTGCTTGTTAATTTGTTGGTTAATCTGATTCAAAGTAAAGGATTTTTATAAAATCAAATTGAACCTAATTTTCTGTAATAGTCAATTTAGTCACCTCTTCTTGGCTAAGAAAGTCTTTTAAAACTTACAATTGGTGTCAAGTGCAGGTTCTTGTAAGATAATCGAGTTTGATCCTAAAACATTTTTTGAAATGACTGAAAATAAACTCCTTTTTGCAGAAGGTGGTTCTATAAAAAGCCCTTATATGTTTAGTGGTATAAACTATCATCTTTGGAAAATTTGCATGAAAATTTTCATTGAATCAATTGACCAAGGAATTTGGAATGCACTCATGAATGGACCATTCATTCCTAAGCATATTGTTGATGATAAGTAGATTGACAAGCCTTAGGCCTCTGGACAAAAAGATGTGAAGAAGGAAGTGTAATATGATTATGCAACCAAGAACATCTAAACATTTGCATTGAATATGGATAAATTTTTCAGAATTTCTCAATGCAATAGAGCAAAAAATATGTGGCATGTGCTTGAAGTCACACATGAAGGAACCAATGATGTGAAGAGGGCTAGGAAGCATGCATTGATACAAGAGTATGAGTTGTTAAAGATGCAACAAGGTGAATCCATAACTAAATCCGAGAAAGGTTCACACACATTGTCAACCATCTCATAAGCTTGGGAAAGTAATTTGACAAAGACTTGGTAAACATCAAGGTCTTGAAGGTTATTGATAGAAGTTGGCAACCTAAAGTCACTGTTATCTTAGAATCAAGGGATTTATCAACAATGATTGTTGCTACCTAGTTTGGAAAGCTTAGAGAGCATGAGATTGAGATGAATAGGTTGAATGAACGAGTAATGAGAAAAAGGTTAAATAACATGGCCTTGAAATCTAGCATCAAGAAAGATGAGGAAAATGATGAGGATCTAGTTGAATCCAAAGAGAATGAGAATTTGAATCTACTTACCAAGAAGTTTGGAATGTATCTAAAGAGAAAAGGTAACAAAGGTAACTAAAGGAGGTACAATTCTAAATGCAATAATTCAAATAGTACTCCTAATTTCACTTGTTGACGGGAATCAAACCAAAGAAAAAGGTATTGAAAGGAAAAAGGAAAGCAAGCCCAAGGAAAGACGTGCTTACATTCCTTGGGAAGATAAATTGATTGAACAACTAGCTCATCACAAGAAGAAAGTGAAGAAGCAAACTTATGTCTCATGGCTGGATATGGGTTATCATCATCAAGCCAAATAAGTTCTTTGTCATCAAAAGACAATCATGATTATTACCAACTACTGCATGACTTTGACGAATTGCATGATGTAGCTAACAGAGTTGTTGTCATAAATAATTGACTAAAAGGTTTAAATAACTAGCTAGAAAACAAAGTTAATCACCTAGAAACAGAATTAACTAATTTAAAAGTTGATTTTGAAAACATGTATATGATTTACAATAATTCAACCTATTATAATGAAAATCAGTGATGTCAAAACCTTGTGAAAACTACACTATTTTAGAAAAAAAAAGTCAAATACCTTATAAAAACCTATGTATAGAAGATTCACAAGAGGAAAAATAAATTTATAAGTTGTTCTTAGCTCTCAAAATTGTGTTTTTAGAAAGGCTATAATTGGTTACAATTCCTTTAGTGAAAAGAAAGTCAAGAAGTTTGCTAATTTCTTTTGCACCACCAAATGAAGTGATATATCGTTGATTGCTTGTAATTATTGTATGATAAAAGGTCGTGTTTCTAAGAACTGCAAAGCAAGAAAATATGATGTACCTAAGGGATATTTGAAATGGATCCCAAAAGGACCAAGAATAGATTAAACATGTTGGACGTAACATATCAAGGGTACCATGTAATGTAAATCTATTTTATAGGTCGCAAAGAGTGATAAGAAAGATTTATGGTACCTAAATAGTTCAAGGTACATTGTAAGACCCGTAAAAATTAATTAATTAAATAATTAATTAATTAATAAATGCGGGTAGTGGGAGCCTTTATGGCATTTAATTCTAACATGTGTGATGTGGAGAAGTACTAGTTCAAGTGGTTGAGAGAACTTAATTGTGTGAAAGGACTTGGGTTCGAGTACTTAATTTATTATTATTTTTAATAATATGCTTGAGCAGGTTGAGGGATAATATAATCATAGGATTATATGAATTACCACTAAACGTGAATTGATTAAATGGTTGTGCATTGATTTGGACATAGGCATGGTTATGGGTTCAAACCTTGGTAGTTTCACATTAAACTTTATTTTTGCTAAGATTAGTTTTGGTATGAATATGAAAAGCCAGAAACCCTAGCGGCCAAGGGAGGGCTGGAAAACCATCATAATACAACCATTGAATGACAATTAAACTTAGTTTTAATTGTATTTTCGTTTTGTATCATTTACCTCACATTAAGACAACATTTAGTGATCAATTAAGGGTAAGAGAGAGTGCTTTTGTGGCTGCCATTGTTGCATAGTGGGAGGAGTACGAAAATTGAGAGTTGGTTGAGGACTGAGTGAGGAAAGGAACTGAATTGGAAGAGAGTCAAAGGGAGGCCATTGGTGATCAAGGGAACCCTCCAAATTTTCAATTTTAAGCAAAAGGATCCAGGTTAGGGGAGCTAAACCGTACCTTTTGTTATTGTGTTAATATTTGCATGAAATGTATGATAAATTAAATGCATAGACTCTGTTATCTCGTGTATTATTGTGTTTTCTGGAATTTCTAGAAACCGCCTGGCGGGTGATAAACCGCCTGGCGGCACGAGCCTTGCCGCCAGGTGACACGTGATTGCACACCTAGTTTCTAGGTTTCCTGATGAACTACCTAATGATTATGAACATCCGCCAGGCAATGTGAGTTGAATTGACTCTATTTGGATGTTTTTCGTGTTCTAGGAGGTTTCTGATCGGGAAGAAACCACATTCTAATCGTGATAATGATTAGACCCCGTATTTGCCTTGAAATTCATAGAATGAGGGATTAATTGAGATGAAAATCACATGAAGGTTATCTTAGGGTTGATGAATTGGGGATCTCTATAGTGGCACTAATCTAAATAGAAAAGTGTGAATGAATTCGGGTTTGGGAAGTGTTAGAGATGAATCGTAATCCTAAAAGCTGGAAGTGTATGTTATGGAGTTGTGAAATTGATTAAAAACAAAGTTGTGTTCATGGGTTAGGGTTCGCAGGGCATGGGAAATTTGGGGTTCCTGGAACTACAGGAACTGCCTGGCGGCATCTTGGCTGCTGCCAGGCGCCATATCAGAGTGGTATGTTTGTGAGTTTTGGGTGTGAAGTGGTGGTTGGGAAACTAAATTAGGTCATGGGTGATGAAATTGTGGGATTTGAAATACTATAGGGAGTTTCCTAAACTGAAAACTATGGTAATGGAAAGGGACTTATGACTTATGAGGTTAAGGGAGAGAAGCAATAGAAGATTTCTAAGTATTAAGGTGAATTGGACAATTAAAGGACTGGATTATCTTGGTAGTGAATTTAATTGTGTGAGATATTGTGTTCTTAATATTTATGGAAAGCCTATTATAAAATTAAGTTTGAATGTGGGTAAGGATTACCAATACTATGATTTAAATGGGGATGCCTTAATGTAGTAATGATGTTGATGAGTAGGTGCAATAGCCACTCTAATAGGCACAGAAATGACAGTTAAATTGGTTGATAGCCTATAATTTTGTATTCAGTTTAGTGGGAAGTTGAATTCTTAAAGAGAATTGAAGGATAACACACTTTGTAAGTTGCGAATGATAGTGGTTAATGCATAAGGGCATATATATATATATATATATATATATATATATATATATATATATATATATATAATTATTTAGACATGGATATAAGAGGATTCAGCAACCTGGATGCATGATATTACAGTACTAAAGTGTTGGAACTCGACTAAAAATGTGCAAAACTACTTAGATGCATGTTACTGGTGTAGTGCCTAGCGGCGATGTCTGAACCGCTAGACGATAATCACGAAACAGTGCGTTCTGGTGCAAGTAGGTGGTCCTGCCAGGCGATAGTTGTTGCGTCAATGGGCTCTTGGAATGCTTGCGCCTGGCAGTGATGGTATTCCCGCGAGCAGGGCTACAGCGTTGGTATTTTCAGAGGCGCTACGCGCCTGGCGGTACACGTCCCCCGCCAGGCGGCCTAGAAGTCTGCAACTATTTTGGGTTGTGCTTGCTTTGATTGCGTGGTCTACAAGACTTCTATGATATCTTAAAGGTCAGTTTGCTTGTGTTCCTTGAGTTGTGGCTCGGGATAGGGGTTAAGCATATGGTATTCCTTGAGTTGTGGCTCGGGATAGGGGTTAATTACGTGGTATTCCTTGAGTTGTGGCTCGGAATAGCATCTCTTGAGTTGTGGCTCGGGAAGGCGGATGAACACGAGCAACTCTTGAGTTGTGGCTCGGGTTGGCGAGTGTGAGTGTGCGGGTTGTGGCTCGTATGATGGGTCCAGTAGATTGCCCTCCTCAGTAATAAGCTGACGAGTTTGGTAGTCTTGGGACATTACGAATGCTATTCGTATTGGGAACTCCACCTAGCGTTATGGTATATGATCCATAGCATGGTTTTCCGCACGTGCTCTATCAGTTGTGGCCGATAGGTGTGGCAGCAAGACATCTTGAGGTACTCACTAGAAGACGTAGAATACGGTTAACATGGTTGTGACCATGTGGTATGAAATCAAAGGATGGAATTCATTTGGTATGATTGTGTTA
>Ga0214544_1001927_pt1 | contig 43644 bp, 17 predicted proteins | sample CNSS3metaG_FD_160074 | JGI IMG/M metagenome (GOLD analysis project Ga0214544, IMG submission 160074) | Root nodule microbial communities from cowpea collected in UCLA plant growth center, Los Angeles, California, USA - CNSS3 | ecosystem: Host-associated > Plants > Roots > Nodule | place: USA...
AAATAACTTTTAATTTCAAGTTGTTTTGCATTTTATTAAAATGAGTGGTGTATCATTACTTGAATTTATCTATTTTATGTTTGTTCCTGGAAAGAAACTAAGTATATAGGACAATTATTATTTGTGCATATGAAAAATGCTTTATATATCTTGTTCACGTGGGATTAAAAAATATTTAACCAAAAATACAATTATATACTGCAAAAACTTGATCAACAATCATCATGCCAATCCTTTTACTTCATGTCATATATTGCTTAAATATGTTTGATTGATGGTTAATCATCTAGTTATCTCTGCCAACCTTAGTAAAATGATTTAGTGTTTAGATTGGATTGATGGTTGTTCTCATCAAGTGATGGGAATAAATCCTTTTATGTTAAATTTCACATGATCATCCCATGTAAAAAATTTCAGGTGTATGGATGTTGTAAAAACAGTCAATTTTTTTTTAAAATAGAGCAGTTTAACGTCTGGTGTGCTCTGACAGACTTTATTTAACGTCTGACCGTACCAGGGCCGACGTTATTTAATGTCTGATGGGCTCTGACAGACGTTAAATTGCTCAGATTTTTGGCTCATTTCAGCGCGAAAATTGACGTCTGCTGTTATTGGCCCGACGTTGAATAACGTCAAACTCTTAATGGACCGACGTCAAGTGACGTCTGCTATTTTTCTGACGTTATTTTGACGTCACCCGCTACGACGTCGGTGTTTGGACAGACGTCAAAGATCGAAAATATCGGACGTTAAAAGGCTTTTTTGTGTTAGTGATAGCCGACGTCAATTGCACAAATTCATTGTATTTATAAGTTCAAAATATTTGTTAATGAAATAACCTAGTACTAACTTACATAATAAATCTATAACAATAATTTATAACAATATATAGAAGTGATTCCCCTTTTTGTGTCCATTTTTCAAAATATCGATTTTACCCCTTTAAATATAATAATTTATTAAATTTTAAAAAATTGACGGTTACTTTTACAAATTTTTTATAAAATCATATGTTTCTATTTCTTCTCTTCTTCTTTATTTATTAATGGTTATTCTTTTATTTGTTCTGATATATTTCTCTTTATTTTTAATAAATATAATTTTAATATATATATATATATATATATATATATATATATATATATAAACTTAATAACATTATAATATTATCACCTATTAATATAATATCACGCATATTTAAAAATTGTATACACACAGGCGCGATAGCGCTTATCGCGCCTGTGTTACGCTAGTTATATTTTTATATTGAAATTTCATATATTCTTTATAAAGTAATTTTATTTTTTTTCACAAAAATAATTTTGGAATAAAAATCTTTTTCTTTCCAAAATTTTTGTCTATTTATTTCTTTAAGAGTTTCTTTTAATAAAAGTTGTCTTTATCCACTTATAAGTGAAACATTATTAGACATTCAATTAACTTAAAACCTTTTCTCAAATATATTTACATCTCTTATATAACTTGCACTTGGTGTATATATTAAAGTTGTTACAATATCTTCTTCTTAATTAGTTTATAATTTAATATTATTTAAGATTTTTCTTTTTGTAGAGTACATAAAGTATCCTACTAATCCTTTAATTGCCATGTGAAACTTGTATTATAGCTATGATTGAATCTTAATCTCAACATCTTTCAGTTTTATAAGTATTTGTTGTCTTAAATATTTAAGACGTTAATTTAGTGTATATGATCCATTTAATTCGTGTAAATTTCATTCTACAATATTCAACCTAGTATAGAAGTGAAATAATCTAATTGAATATCAATATAAGTGAAATTTAGAAAATAATTTCTTAAGTTAGAAGTACTTTTTACTTTGAAATTTTATTTTATTTGTGAACTCCATTTTTATATAAGGTGTTCACTTATGACTTTTCTGTAGTTTTAATAACTACTTTAATATGATTCCTCAATCTTTACTTCTAACTTCTTTAGTGAAAATATTGTTTAATTTATATATGGATTTTACCAGATGTATGAATATCATATTTAATTATGAAAAACTATATATAATTATGATTTTTTTTAATTTATTTTTATGGTAAGTAATTGATTTGACATAATATGTAAGACAGAATAATTTAGTTGTCTATGTAATTTTTTAACATTTTTTTCTGTCATTTTTTCTTCAGCTAATGAGTTTATTATTCCAAATATTTTACATAAATGTTTATATTCTTTACTATTAGAATTGTTATACAGTATGAATTATATATGATATAAAGTTTTATTTTATTTAATGGATTTTATCGATATATATTATTGGAATTGTTATAAAATATGAATTCTAATATAAAATTTTATTTTAGATAAGATTGATGTTCAATATTATAAAAACTAAACATTTCTTTTTGCTAAGGAGTTATATTATTATCTTTTATTTTTTGTATGTATTTATTTGTGTATGAGTCAGACAATTTAATTGTTTTTATTTAATATATTTATTTTTATTATTAAAAAGGTTTTAAAATAGATTTTTTTCTGAACATACATCTTTCTGCATTATTGAACGGATGGATTAAAATATAATTATATAAAATAATGTTTAATTACTTGTTTGTTTCTATTTTTGTCAAAAAAAAGTGTTAAATTGATCACTCAATCTTTTGTCTTAATTTAATTTAGTTTTGAATTTTGAAAAATTAATGAAATTTTATTTTTTATATTAAATTTTTTGAAGCAGATTAATGAGTTTTTATAAAAACTGATATTAGAATTATATTAATTACACAAAAAAATAAATCATCATTATTAACTCTTTCAATTTTGATGAAAAATTATGAATCCATTCTAAGATATTCAACAAAAAATATTAAATTGTATCAATTTTTCAAAATTAGAAAGGACTAAAATAATATTTTTGAACAAAAACAAAGACAAAACGAATAATTAAATCTAAAATAAATATATTTTTCAGATGATAAAAAAAAGAAAAAATATAAAAGCTAAAAAATGAGTGAAAGTTGCAAATAAATAAGGAAGCAAGGTTAATTCATAATTAAATATGTTAATATTTTAATAATATTTGTTTATATTTCAATAATATAAAAAATAAATATATATATATATATATATATATATATATATATATATATATATATATATTATACTTGACATTTTTAGAGAGAAGAAGGATAAACTTTATTTTATTTTATCTTATCCGATAATAAAGTTTGTAAAAAGAATTGTTTGCTATCATAAGAATTTATATTTTTTTATGAAATATCACACTTATAAATGCATGACTCATGAGTCTAATATTCTTATGCATTACAGGGAAGCTCAAGCACATTCTGAACATAATCTTATTTCATTGAAAAATATATATATTTATTAGTAACTAATTTTAGTGATCAAAATTTATTAGTAACTATAATGATCAATTTACTTACCAATTTACAAAATAAAAAATTATTAGTTATCAAAATACTCACTATTATGAATGAAAAATTATAATTGGTCTAAAAATTGATTTCTAAAGTTTAACTACCAAGGTTTTAGTTACAAAAAAAAATTGATCACTATACATTAACTATCTTAGTTTTTACTACCAAAAAAATTAGTTTATAAAGTTTCTAATTAATTAGTGATCAATTTAGCGACCAATTATAATTTTTTATTCACAATAGTGACAATTTTAATAATCAATAATTTTTTATTTTATAAATTAATATTTAAATTAGTCACTATAATAACTAACAACTTTTAATCACTTTGCTAATGGAACATTTTATTGTAGTGTTTGATCTTCCAAAAAAAAATAATTGATACATAATTATGAGCTTCTAATATAATAATACATAATCTATATTACACTTTATTCAAAATATTATCACTTATTAATATAATATTATAGATATTTAAAAAATATATATACACACAGAATAATAATATAATGTCTATGTTTACCTTAATAGTATGAAAGAGGTTGTTAAATTGGTAATTTTTAACATGGTATCAAATTAGCCTCTCTCTTTTTTTTCTTTTTCCATAGGTGGCTTTGAAGAAACACTCTGGCGTTATCCATGTGTTGTGTGTCCATAGTATATACAAAACAGCATCATAATAGGAGCCATTGAATCGCACGGTTATACATGTATATATAGGTTTCTCTTTCCTGAATCCCTTGACGTAACGCACGATTTCCCCTCGGTTCTCTATTGTGTCTTGTAATATTATGTAATCTCATCACCCGCGTACGTTCACCCTCGTCTCATGGCTCCGCTTTCGTATTCCTGATCATTCTTCATCCATCTTCTTCTTTTTCTTTTCCTTGCGAGGGTCATGGAATCGAAGAACAAACCCAAGAGGTCCTTATTCACGTGTCTCAAACCAGCCACGTGTCTCATGGATGTGTTGCCTTCATCACCCCCTGCGCCCAAACGCAGCGCCAGGGATCCCTTTCTCTCCTATCTCGCCGTCGCTGACAAGCACGGCGCCGTTTTGCCCGCCATGCTTTCCTCCATGTTCGGAGTCGGAGATATGTTTCAAATTCGCCGGAGAAAGTGGAAGGCCATCAGATCTGCTTTGAACGAAACCTCTTTGGTATCCTTTCTTCTTCTTTTCATTTCTCATATATATTAATTTCCTCTTCTCGCTCCGATAATCTCAATTTGTTTTTTATGGTTTTCGTAGATGAGGTTGGTTGTTAAAAGAAGGAAAGCAAATAAGAACAGATTATCCTTGTCATCAACATCAGTGCACAAAGAAAACACTGAAAAGATCTCAGCCCCTAAACCTAATAAAAGCGGTTACGGAACTTGTTCAAACGTTGCATCCCCTATTTGCTCTTCATCTTCACGCGCCTCTTATCGTCTAACCTCCTCCGTTTCTTCACTGAGCACCGGTCACGTTTCGAGGTTTTCCGCTCCGCAAGCACTGCCATCACCAAATGTTGTGGCGAAGCCGAAGCAACGTGGCATCGATCAAGATAAGAAAGTAGTCTATGATTCAAACATGGCTCTGTGTTTTGTGCTTTCATTTATTCTGTTGATTTTGATGGTGTGGGGAAAATTTATTGCTATACTATTCACTTCGTTGTGGTTGTATCTTGTGCCTCGTTGTGGAAGAAGAGCGAGATGCAACCAGGGTGATTTGTGTGAGGGGAGTGAGTTAGAGATGGCTAAAAGTAATAGTACTAAGAAGAAGGTTGTTATCTATGGAATAGGTGATTAGGATTGTGAGGAGCCATAGTTATCTCTCTCTTACCTTCTTCAGGCTCGATCTCTTCGAAGTTTCGAAGTCAGATAGGGGTGGGGGGTATGGTAATGTTTATTCGTGGGATATGGGAAAACCTTGTTCATGATCTTGGTTTAGAATTTAATCAATTGATTGTGCAAGATATGGTTTCTTAGTTCAATATCTATTCTCCTATTTTAATTAATTTCCTAGATTTTTTACAATTTATTTCAGGATTTAAACTCTTTTGGTAAATAAAATATGAAGTTAAAATTTTTTATGGATATAAGATGCAAAGAATTGATTACACTTGTGATTACACCTATTCCATCTACTCCAAACTCGCCGATCAACCCAAAACACCTTCTTAAAAGTCATAATAATTAAAAACACCATAAAAGCCATAATAATTGAACTAAACTCTGATTTTTGCTTCATAGTTATTAACTAAAAAATCATAATCATCTAAATAATTTTTAAAAAATAATTACTGGACACCTAAAATATTCATCAACATTTTAAATACATCTATATGTGTAAAAAAAAAAGAGATAAAAAGTAAATATAAATACTTAATACATATATAAAAAATATATAAAATTAGGGGCAAATTGAAATATAAGCATAGACAAACGCTCTTTATTTTGTTAAAATCATTATCAAATGTGAAAAAAAAAATTTGGACTCCTTAATCCCCTAATATATTTTTCCTAATTTTCCACCCTTATTTATTTAAAAGATTCATCGATACTTTAAATATTTTTTAATTAAAATCTGAAATTAAAGTTCCTAATTTTTAATTATAACATTCAATTAATAAAATTATTTATAGATAATATAATATGTTTATATTATCTTTCTCTCCTAAAACGTGCAATAAACCATTACCATAAATTTCTCTTACTCCAATAAAATGCAACTCTACACCTTCCTTTCTCTCCTAAAAATAATTCTTAATTGTAAAATTAATACCAAAATATGTATCATAAATAATTTAGTATCATTTTCGATGGTATCATAAATGAAAACTAAATTTCCTGTGGAATCAAATGGAGTTTATACGTGTATCATTGTCTATCATTCACTAATATCACCACATAATCTAATACTACTAACCACATAATCTAATATTACTAACATGTTTCTCATTTATAACAACACTTTAATATTACACTGAGAATCTCTTTGTATATGCCTATGTCAAATCTTTATGTCTTGGCAACAACGATTCTTTCTCTTACATCCACCTCACAACTCTTAATATTACTGCTATAATAACTTTTTATAACATTTAATTCTAAATAAATAATTGTTTATTATAAATATTTTTTATAATTAAAATAGTCAAATCAAAGTTATAAATAACTTTTATGGTGCCAAACTATAATTTTTTATGCTTTGATACGAGTCTAGGAATTATATTCATAAACACCAAAAATCATTAAAATACAAAAATCCTCCGATTTAATACATAAGATTATTTAATTTATATTTTAAAATAAGTTGTCCCCATTAAAATTAAATGGTTCATATTTTTAGTTTTGGATGAACTTGAAAATATGTTTAAAATCATTAAAAGAATTTACATAATTACTATCAAAATTTGACTGATGAAAATAAATATGTTGATAAAATCAAATTTACATTACAAAACTATCTTCAATTAAAAATCAATTTTAGAAACTAAAAATAATTAGTCATTATAGTGACCAATTTAGATATCAATTTATTAAATTAAAAGTTATTGCTAAAATAGTCACTATTATAAATAAAAAATTGTAATTAATCTTTAAAATTAGCTACCATGGTTTTAGCTACCAATGAAAATTGATCACTAAAAATTAGCTAATTTTAAAAATCAATTTAATTATTAATTATAATTTTTTTATTCATAATAGTTACTATTTTAGTAACCAATAATTTTTAGTTTGTAAATTAATATTTAAAGTGGTCATTATAATCACTAATAATTATTGGTCACTAGAATTGATCATTATTTAAAAGTTTTCTTATAGTATTATCGATGAATTTTATCAATAAATTTAGAATTTTAATTATTGACAAGAATATTCATTACTAAATTTAAATTTTTTAACCATTTTATTCCTTTATGTAACATATCTATCAATAAATTCTATTTGTAAATTATGTTAATAATTTATAACTGTTGCTATTGAAGAATTTGTTCATCGATAAATTTTGTCGATAAAAATAGTGGCACACTTTTTGTTTTGGGTTTTGACCAATTCTTGTAAAATCCATTAATAATTTATAATTCTTATTATCGACGACTTTGTATGTCGATAAATCCATTGGTAAAAAAAATAGCAAATTTTTTGCCAAATCTAATAAGTTTTATAAATAAAAAAAAATATATATATATATATATATATATATATATATATATATATATATATATATATATATATATATATATATATATATATATATATAAAATTAAGTGTGATGAATGGAAAGAAGAATAAGAAAAAAAGGAGGAGGAGGTGGAGAAGTCGATGCCAATGGCAACAAGGTGGTAACATTGCAACAATGGAATGGTGGTGGTGGTTAGGGATGGGACAAGGACGAGTTTCATTATCTCATACTCATTACCAAATAAAATATTCATCTACATACCCATACCCAATGAATATAAAGTTTTTTTCCATCCCCAATGGGTACCAGTATACTCGTACTTGTGTTTGTACCTGTTTTCTTACTATTTTAATATTAATTAATTTTTATAAAAAAAGTCACGACAAAGGAAATATAATATTATCCAAAAGACGTATTCTAGTTTCTTTGATTTCAAATTTAGAAAAAATTTATACTAGAGTACGGAAAAAAAATTCATGACAACTATTGTGTCCCCTTACTTTCAAAAGCAATGGTCTCAAGTAGGCTTTTGTAAAAGCCCTACCCCGGGAAAAAAGAAAAAAGAAAAGAAAACTATTTTATGATGTTGGAAAAAGGGTTGTGTGAAGTACATGAAAATTGTGGAGCATACTCATAATAACATTCACATGTAGTTGTTCTCTTAGGCTTGGTGGTGTTTTTGAATCTTCATGGAAGAGTGCTTTAAGACTGAAATTTATTTGTTAAAAGTTATTCATGTACATTGTTATTTATTGGACCATACTAATGTAGAAGGTAGATGATGTATAGGTTGTAGAAGATGTTAAGTTATGCTATAAGGAATTCTTTTTGATGTATACTAGAAAAGTAGTTTCAATATCTGGTTTGGTCTTATATTTCTACAATTGGAACAAAATTTACAAAAATTGTACAAAGATTCTTTCCCATCACCCTAATTATTGACCCATGTGGTCCACACATGTGTCAAATTTGGTTCGTTAATTTTGTTTCAACAATAGTCAACCTATTCAAGCACTTTGGTGGGCCTGTAATGAAATTGGTGGTGGATAGGAACTACAACCCATTGCTTATTAAAAAAAAGTAGATGGTCAAAAGGTTTTAAAAAATAGTACAAAAAGTCCTTTCTTGGTCCCCATTTATTTATAGGCTTAATTATCATTTTGGTCCCCTAATTTGTTGGTTTTGTTCATTTTGGTCCCCTTATTATTTTTTTGTTCAATATTGTCCTCTAATTATTCAAAAAGGTTCAATTTGGTCTCTGCCGTTAAGTTGACGTTAACACTGTCTTCGTACATGTCACGTGTCATTTTGTGGAATTTTGTAAATTTTTTTATTTTTTTTATTTTTATTAAAAATAATAATAATAAACCGTCACGTGTCACTTTATGGTTATGACACGTGTCAATTTGAGATTGTTTTATTTAAAAAAATATATTGTCACGTGGCATGTCATGATTGTGCCACATGTCAAGCTAACATTGGTTGTTTTCAATTTAGTCCTCTATTTGAATTTTTGATTCAATTTAGTCTCCCAATTTTTTAAAATGATTCAATTTTGTGCTCTCCAATTTGAGACTAAATTAATAATTAAGCTTAATTACAATTTATACATTCATGTTAAAATATTTTTTTATCATTTATACATCAAATCACTCCCTAAATACTCATATTATTTTATTTCTTACATTTTTCACTTGTAATTTTTTACACTTAAAATTTTGTACACATGTAAAAAATAATAATTTCAATAGTTAGATGGAGTAATTTGATGTATAAATATAATAAAAATTATTTTAACATGTATATATAAGTTGTAATTAAGCTTAATTACTAATTTGGTCTCAAATTAGAGAGGACAAAATTGAATCATTTAAAAAAATTGGGGGACTAAATTGAATCCAAATTGTAAATAGAGGGACTAAATTGAAAACAATCAATGTTAGTTTGACACGTGGCACAATCGTGATATGCCTAGTGACACTTTTTTTTAAAATTAAAATAATTAAAATTAAAAAAAAAATTATCAAGTTGACACATGGCAGAACCATGACGTGACACGTGACAAATTTTTTTAAAATAATAAAAAAAATTAAAAATTTTAAAAAAAATTTTAAAAAAATTTTAAAAATTGAAAATTCCACAAAATGATACGTGGCATGTATGGAAACGGTGTTAACGTCAACTTAGCGGCAGAGACTAAATTGAACCTTTTTAAAGAATTAGAGGACCAAATTAAACCAAAAAATAAAAAGGGACCAAAATGAATAAAACCAATAAATTAGGAGACCAAAATAATAATTAAGCCTTATTTATACATGCAACAATTATCTATGAGATCTGTTGGACTTTTATTTTGGAAAACACTCAACCTATTCAACCACTTAGGGTTCATAAGCATTGAATTGTAATGACATTGGTGATGGATAACAAGTACAAGTCATTGGCTTGTTAAGAAAAAAGTTTAATGTAACATTTGACATAATTGTACAAAAACTCTTTTCTCCTCCCCACTTATTTACACATGTGCAACACTTATCTATCATATAAGTTCTGACTTTTGTTTTGGAAAACACTCAGGCCATTGAAAATGTTAGGGTTCATAGACAGTGAATTATAATGACATTGATAATGGATAACAAGTACAAGTCACTAGCTCTTTAAAGAAAAGTTTAATGTAACAACATTTCAAAATATTGTATAACAATTATCTATTAAATTTGTTCTAATATTTTTTTTAGAACAATCAGCCTATTGAAGCACTTAGGGTTCCTAAGCAATTAATTCTAATGACATTGGTGTTGGCTAACAAGTACAGGTCATTAGTTCTTTAAAGAAAACTTTAATGTAACAATGTTTAAAATATTGTACAAACACTTCTTCCCCGCTCCTCACTTATTTACACATGTGCAACCATTATTATCAAATCTATTCTGACATTTTTTCCGGAGAACACTCGACCTATTGAAGCACTTGGGGTTCATAAGCAATTAATTTTAACGACATTGGTGGTGGCTAAGAAGTACAATTCGTTGGTTCTTTAAAGAAAACTTTAATGTAATGTTTCAAAATCGCACTCTCTTCAATCAATTATTCTCATGACTACATTCACCAACTTCACCACTTTTATTTATCATTCTTTTACTCCAAACACTGACGACAACCAACACAAGAGAAGGAAGAATCACATAATCAGATGTATGCTTCATTCACAAACCAAGGACGAAGCATTGGATGCTGACCTATGCTTTTCCTATGCTTCCTTCAATTTAGAAGCCAACTAATTAAAACAGAGGTATGCTTGGTTCACAGACGATGGACGAATAAAAACGACAAAGGATGGTGACCTAGGTTTTTCTTTTGCTTCCTTCTATTTGAAATTCATCCAATTAAACACACCCAATTTCGTCTCTACCTTAAAGAAGAAACAAACCGGTCAAGACTTAAAAGAAAATAAAGAAAAAATGTTTCAAGAAAAAGGCTCGTAGGTAATTTGTGTCAAATGTGTGAGTTCTTGCGGAGACAAATAAAAGACATTAGGGACACAAATAATGCCTTACCCCAATCCTTGATCTCTCGAGCTAGCTCCTTCCCGGTTTGCACATGTCATTTGATAGCGTACACGACTTGGACCGTTATGGGGTTACCTGCGGAGAGGGCTCCGACGATCAAGTCAGCAAAAAAGGCTCTCAAAAAATCAAATATTGTATTAGGGAATTAATGAAAGCATACCCCTTAATTGCTGGGGTTCACGTGTATTTATAGAGTCATTAATCGTGGCTACCACCTTTATGGACTGGGCCAACACTTGGATTCTAGATGGGCCTAGGCTTGGCCCAGGCCCTGGGTCAACGTATGTTGGTACTAGAGGCCTTATTTGCGATATTCTAAATTAGGTGTTACCGGTTCATTACGTACAGTCCTTTATAGGGGGCGGCTTGGGCCGCTATATTCTACTTGAATGGGTATTGATATATTACTTTTATTTATGGGGCTATGTCTAGACGGTTTTGGTCGTGTACTTGCCTTAGTCCGCCTAGGTATAATGTGTAAGAAAATGTGTTGAAATAACATTTTGGTTTTATTTATTTTTGACATATTATATAGGTTTTAGTCTATATTTTGAAATCCGATGAATATTAATTTTTGGGTGAGTATGGTGTGCTTAAGTCTTAACGTGTAATGTATATGAGTATGATATATGAAGTCCCAATGTCCGTTAAATCTTCTCCTTCTTTGAGTTCAGAGGTGATGGTTGGCATGACTATGACCATGACCATGACCAACTTCTTCCTAAAGCCCCATCTCATTCCCCTTCCCTCAAAATTCTTGTTCCCTAACACATTCAAACCCTCCCTTGCTCTTTCCCTTACAACAACTTTCTTCATCCCACACTTCTCCACAACCCCTCTCTCCTACGGACCCTCCCTCCGCAAAGGTACCATACCCTCCCACTCCCAATCCCAATCATCCCAAAACCAAAACGATGTCGTCCTCCGGGAAGAAGCCTTCACCCGCGTTTTCCTCCTCGCCGCTCTCCGCATCCCCTCCGCCGAATGCTCCGCCCTCGAAAGCCGCCTCCGCGGCCACCTCCTCAACTGGCCCCGCGTCCGCAACATCGCTCGCGTCCCCGGCGATGACCTCGACCCTAGCCTCGCTCCTCTCTTACCTCAGCCAATTAGTGGCGATGGCGAATTCGAAAACGAAGAAGAAAGAACTCTCGTCTCAGTGCAGCGCCGGATCCATGGCAAGGCCGACGGAGATGGCGACGTTCTGAGTCCCGTTCTGTACCGCGACAAACTGGCAAGGACGTTCAACTCGCGCGGATTCGTAAAGTTCCGGAACCTCGCGAAGATTTCGCGGCCGAACAGGAATAAGAAGAGGAAGAAGAGGAAGGAGGCGATGGAAGTGGAAGACGGTAGGCGCGTGGGGCAGAACGATTTTGCCGTGGTTGAGGTTGTTGAGGAGGAAGAAGAAGAAGATAGTGTTGGTATGAGGAAGTTGCTAGGAGAAGAATTTGTCAGTAGCAAGTGGAGGGGCTCGACGAGGTTGCTGCTTCTGGACGAACGCTACGCGGGTAGCGGTGTGGAGGAGCTGCCTGAGGCAATTAAGGTGGTGCTTCTGTTGTTTCAGTAGTCACTCTTTTCTATTCTGTGAGTTTTCACTTTTTGCATATAAGCCTTTTCTGTGCCAATTGTTGTGTTATCAGTGTGATTTGTTTTTCAACTTTTTTTGTGTACATTGGCGAAGAAAATAGATGATTATAATTATAATGATTAAGGAACGTTTGGATAAACATTTCAGTAAACACTCTTGGGAGTAGCAAAATGAGATTGAAAAATAAAATAAAATTCTAAAATTAGTTTAACCATAGACATTAACATTTATAGAAGCTGACGTGAGAGAACGTTTACAAATTAGTTTATGTATAAACTGGTTTTAGTTTATGAAGGAACTCATTTAATTTTTCATTTTTATTTTCTTGTCTTTAAAGTATTATGAAAATGTTTATCCAGACAGGTTCTAGGCATGTTCAAATCATGCATGTGATTGGTGATGCTGTTGGTACAGCGAAGTTCCTTGTAAATGCTCTAGCATTGAATTAGGGAAGTCACATATTTTCTGTTTACAAAGTTGACTAGATTTACTTCTCTGTGTTTAGCCATAATGTAGCTTCCCTTGACAAATTTTTGTGAGAGAGTTGTGTGGGTTCTAATCTGTCATTCATTTGACTGAAGGTATGTATGGTCAAAGAGCAATCATTTTACTTGGTAGTGCACAACCTTATCTAACCCAGTAAGGAGGGATTTCTTTTTTAATTTATCGTGGCAAACACTTCTATGGAACTGGGAGGTTTCTTTTCCTGCTGTTGGTCAAATTGGATGGTCATTAGTAATAAAGGAGGTATTCAATCCATAAATATGCAATACATTGTGATGCTATGGTGTATGTAATCTGAAATCATATTGGTCTAACTGTCATGACCTCTTGTTTGACATTCTTTTTAGTTTATGCTTTACTCAGGCTATCTTGGCCTTGGTGTAAGTTTAGGGTTATTTTGGTAATACTTGCGGAAAGCTTATATTGTTTGTCCTCGAAGTACACAGTACCAATCTTATTTAACCGCTCATCTACAAGTTTCAACAGTGGTTGGTCAAAGGTGAACTAGTGAGCAGTTACCAAACTATATTTAGTTTAGAATTTTCATTAGATACTTATACTATTATTGGCCTGATGTTGGGTATCTCCTCATTTTTCATGCTCCATCTTAGTTTAAAATGGGATAAATCACAATTATGTGCATGTTTTTTTTATTAATAATTTTTTTTTCTATGTGCTTTTGGCATCTAGTATTTTATCCAATCACTTATATTTTCATCCTGTCTATAGGCTGTTTTGAAGGAGTATGCAGAAAAGAGTACAATGTTGACCCTTGAGCTAGTTAGATGCAAGCTGACACTATTCTATGATTACTGGCAGATGACAGAGGTATATTATACCAAGGACACAGTATTATACACATAATCTATGTTTTGGTGTCTACATCTAAGTTTTCCTTTGTACATCCGGGTCACATCTGTGTTGGTCTATCACAATAAAATGAACTTCTCACCCATATGATTGGCTTGACTTGGACATTTACTTCTAATAAAAGTAGCATGACATTTCTGTTTCATTCCATGTTTTTTAACTGCAGGTACAAATTTTGTCATCTTGTGAAGATAGTTTAAAGTTATAGTCGATGTTTGATTTTGTTGGGAAATCCTACTACATCCCCTCAGTTCTTGGAGTGCGACTTATGCTGTTGTTGGGGAAACTTTGTGCCAATTAATTTTATTTCTAATAAAAATTATATGGCAATTCTGTTTCATTCCATGTGTCTATTTTTTAACACAACTAGAAATTTTGTCATCTTTTGAAGATTGGGTTTTAAGTTACAATTGATGTCTGGTTTATATTGTTGGGAAGCTTCATAGCCTGTTTCAATTCTTGGAGGTCAACTTATGGATTTGTTGGAGAAACTTCACTTAGTGCCAATTGATTTTAAAAGGAAATCTGATATGGTATTAGAGCTTATAGCTCATGTTGGTAATTGTCTATTATTTGATTGGCTCACTTGGTTTAGTTGGAATTTTGTGGAGGGGATACGGGAAGTCTCACATCACCTTCCTTAATTGTTCAAGTATAACTTATCTATCTATTGGGAAACTTTGCTTAATGCCATTGGTTTAGTATACATTTTGACATGGTATTAGAGCCTGTAGCTCATCTTGATAATTGCCTATTCTGGTAGACTCTTCAGTTCCGGTAGACATCTAGGGAGAAGGGGTTTTGGGCAGTCCCACATCAGCTCCTGCCTCAAATTTAGAGTGTGGCTTGTGTATTTGTTGAGCAACTTAATTTTATTGCACTTGGTTTTAACATAAAATCTGATATATATATCAGCAATTATATTTTAAATTTAAATTCATATTCATGTATGCAACCAAGAAACATTTTTTGTTACCAGTTTTACCTGTTTGGTGTTCTTTATTGAACTTCAACTTGTGAATAAAATAAAATGATCAGGTCAATATTATTGTTGCAGGTTTTGGAGACCTTGCTGCCTGAGGGTATGATTATTCCTTCAGCTTTTGAGACTGTTGGTCATATAGCACACTTAAATTTGAGGGAAGAACATTTACCATACAAGAGGCTAATAGCAAAGGTTTTTGTTTTAGAAATAATTTTTTGTTATTGCATTAAATGTGAAATGTAAAATGTATTACAAATTCTTATCTTAGTTAATTTATGAAACGCTACTTTCAAATTCAGGTTGTGCTGGATAAAAATAGGCCAAAGATACAATCGGTTGTGAACAAGATTGATTCCATTCAAAATGAGTACAGGACTATGCAGCTTGAGGTTTTAGCAGGGAACCACTCTCTTGTGACTACAGTAGTTGAAAATGGAATTCGCTTTCAGGTTGACTTAGCAACAGTGTATGCTCTTATTTCCATCCCTGACCAACTTAGAAGGCTTGATTTACTAATTGCTCAATTAATGTCATTTCATGAAATTTGTTTGGTATTGTGTAGGCATAACCTTGATGAAATACTCTGATTGTATTCTGTTTATGTAAGACTGGTGAAACAATTATATCCTTACCTGATCTGAAATCTATGTGTAGACTAGGAACCATGTGATAGGTAGAGACCAGCTACAAAGAGAAACTAAAAGGAAGGACTTACGTATGAAAATATTTCTATTACAGTATCATCAGAATCAAAGATTCTGGTATATTCTGTGTACAATGGTATATAAATGAAAAAGACTGACAGTTCCCATTCCAACCCTAATTCCAGCCTGCCTTCTTGTCTTCTTTGGCTTATAATCTCTCTCTCTCTCCACAACAAATCCACAATAAGCACTCCCCTCATGCTCTGCTGCTAGGTTTGTAAATAATCTTTCTTTGTCTCTACCTAAAATTGACCAGGTCGTCACACCTTTTACCTCTCCATATATACACCACAGTCATCTTGGGCCGTGGGGCTGCTTCACCATTAAGGGTGTGTTCGCTTGGTAGGATAGATTTAAAAGAGAGTATGAAGATGAATTTGTGTTAATTTGAGTGGATGAATGTGTTTTTTTGAGTGGATTTAGAGGGTAAAAAGAGTGGATTTGGAGATGAATTTTGTAAAAGTTAGTGAGTGATTGATTGATGTAATAGATTAAAAAAAGTTTTAATAGATAAAAATTTGAAAATTACTAAAATATCCTTGATGGTAAAAATAAAATAAAATGATAATTAGATCAATTAAAAATATTAAAATTTAACAATATAGTAATTATCATTAATTATTATACATATTTATATATATTTTTATTATTATTATTTGCTTTTTAAAAACAAACATGGTCCAAAGGAAGAAAAACCATACTGTCATGGATCAAATCCACTCTGCAATGGATTTGGAAGACCCATTAGTTTAATAAAAAAGTGTATTTGGGACTATCATGGATCGGTTCCGGTTGCCATGGATCGAATCCACTCTCACATTTCCTCATAGATTGGTTCTGTCCTCATGGGATTGGATCCCTCTGCATCTCTTTCCTTTAAATTATTGCTAAAGGCAGACAATTAAAAAACAATGGATACAATTAAAATTTTTTATGTAACTAATATTACAATTAAAAATAATTACATAGACATGAGAAGTAAAATTGTAATAAAATATTCACAAAAAATAGTTATAAAATCTTTTAAATTTTATTGTTATAATCATACAATACAAACACTCTGAATTTTTCATCTCGACTGTTCATTATGGATAGTTTCTTGTAGATCATGGAAATTAAAAAGTTGGTTGAAGATAAGGTTCCATTGGTTAAAGTGGCAAAAAAATGTATATACAGAAAACAGTTGCAAAACTAATCTCCGATATTCATTGTTATAGATTACTAAGGCATTATCTGTTTAGATTGATTTATACCTTTCAAGTAAAGGTAGACGATGAGCCAAAATCTTATTTAGGAAGGAATAGTTCTGTATTAGGAAGTTTTTAATATTAATTTCAGATTAGGAAATTTTAGGTAATGGCGTTATGTTTGAGTGTTAGATAAGTCAGTGTTGTTAAAAAGCAGTTATGATGGCGTGCCAGGTCTCATGTGGTGCCCATACCAGATGTAGCTACCATGGCAGAAATGGTGGAAATATGGGTTAGGGTTGTTTGACCAGATCCAACCCAGTCCTTAATTAAAAAATCCCCTAGAAAACCAAATCGAGGTCCCAAACATTAAACAAAACTTAAACTGCTTCTGTAATAGGAGGCTTTGATAGCCTAGAATATAATTTGGACAGATACTATTCTGTTTTAGGAAGATTTTAGGTTATTATTATATTGATTTGGATTAGGCAGTTATATGTTATGATTGGTCTGTCCAAGATAGTGAATCTTGGTTATTGGAGGAGTACTAAAGTTGGATATATTCGGGTCTCTGCTGGACACGATACCCATTTAGGGTAAGAAACCTTACTTTGTTTCATCTTACTTGACAAGACCCATTAGCCCTAAATAAAAAGGGTGGATATTAACTGTTTCTAGGTTGATAAATATATATCTACAATATCATTGTAACAACACATTGAATGCTTCTAGCTTAGAGTCTCTCAATATCTTTAACTAGAACAATGATGCTACTGCTACAGTGATATACAGGTTGTGCTAAAGATTTGTAAAAGGCAACTAAGGCATTAGATTGTTATTCTGTGTTTTAAAGGTGGAAACTCTTTGGTAGGGAGACCCTGTTTTTGTACCCAAATCTGGCCTAAAAAAACAAGATTATTTCCATTATTATTCTGCGTTTATATCTTGAGTAAAACACTAGATAGGTTGCTTTGTCTCACTGGACCTCAATGTTGTTCAATAAAATAGCGCTTTAATATGGTGTTTTTGACTCCTCTGCCATTGGCAGCTTGTGAAGTGAGGCCAGTTAAAATGCTGGCACAGGCTGCATGTTTATGTGGCAGAACTTTGGCTTTCGGCCATCTGTCATTGATAACCTTACCGGACCTACAGTATTACAGTATTGCATGTGAGTCAGTTACTGGTTTCACCGTTTGCATATACTGATTATTGTTGTGAAATTTCATTCAAGGAATATGGGGTCTAAAATAAAAGGTAAATTAATATCTATTTTTTTCAAATTTCAAAACATACCCAGGAAATTAGGTAAAAAATAAATTGAAGAGTATGAATGACCACTTTTGTTTCCTTTCTTCTTTTTGTGCAGATATTGGAGTTCTAGGCTTGGAACTGAAAGACAAAGGCTTCTGAGTGGTTTCACACGGAAAGATGTTGTCTGTATGTGTCTACTCTTGTACAAGATGCATACTTATGTTATCATCACTTTCAATTTCTTTCATTATTGTCTCTTTGATTGTGGAATATAGCTGGTCAGGGCAATCTGATGTCAATTTCTACCCAGATTTAGTACTTATTCTAACAATGTCCATGGAGAGACAGCAACGGAGGATGATGGTTGATGCGGTGGACAACTGCAAATTAAGAATGGAAAAATGATAGAAAAGGGTTCCAAAGATTGATTGATATCTTTGTTGTTCCTGGTTATTTATAGAACAGTACTACATCAGGAATACCAATAGTGTAAAAAGAGAAGACTCTATCTAAGTAATTAATGTTAATAGGCAAAACAGCTTTTTGGGACTGACTTCTTAACCTATCTGATGAAGTTGGATAATCAAGATAAATTATTCTAACACATAAGATCATCAAATTCCTATACACAGAATCTGAACGCAAGTATGTCATCGAAGATGTAATTCTTTTGTAGTTTTCCAAATTTAATTCATGTGCATATCACCTGTTGGATAGTATTTTAGAGAAACTACTTAGACATTGAAATATACAAGACTGGCCAGAGATAAAAAATTCCGGAGGCTTGTTATGAATTTTCCCTAATCATTTGGTTAATTTAGGTAATGAATACCAAGTCTGCACTAACTTCTTTTAAAAGTTGCTGTCAGAGGTTTGAAATATTAACATATCCTTCCCCCTTGCATTATTATGGAATGTTCTTCTTTATGTTAATCGTGACGAAAAGAATATTCAAGGCTTGCTTATACATGCATCAACATTTGACAGGTGATGTTTTCTCGGGAGTTGGTCCCCTAGCCATATCTGCCGCGAGGATAGTTAAGCGTGTTCTTGCTAATGACTTAAATCCATATGCAGTTGAGTATCTGGAAAGAAATAGCGTTCTAAATAAACTTGAGAAGAAGATTAAGGTATGATGCTTGTTCAATGAGTATTTCCTTAAAGATGTTTTATGGACTTTTGCACATGAAGATATAATAATGAAAAAAGTATGTTGGAATTGGAATCCAAATTTGGATTTGCTATTTCTTGGTTCATTCATGTTAAAAAGCTCTGCAAATTATTCTTCTTCAACATTTTTGGACTTCTGTAGATTTTTTAAGCATAAAACTGCGGTGAATTATCTTAAAGTGTGAAGTTAAGAAGAATGGACACAAAAACACACGAAAAAATAAAATATAAAATGGCCTATTAGGATTTGAAATACTGCATCGGGTATGTCATCAGTGTCTTCAGGCACCACTCCTTTCTTGAATTGATCATGATTCATAGGACGTGAGTGATTAATGGTTAAAAAAGACGTGCTGATTATTTTAATGTTTTTCATGAATTGATGGAAAAACCCTGGCCGAAGTTGCATTTGAATCTGCATGTGACAGCAATACTTCTCTTGATGAAATTTTCTGCCAACTAAGGTCATTTGTTTGTTTATCTAGGTCTTCAACATGGATGGGAGAAGGTTCATTAAGTCTCTTTATGCCAGTGATGTTTCTCAGTCCATCACGCAAGTGGTTATGAACTTGCCAAGTGAAGCTGCAGAATTTCTAGGTTGCCTCTCTTGACAAGACCACTATTTCTTTATATTGACAATTTTTTTTTGCACTGTCCAATTTTGATCCATCCCACACTTCTCTTCTGGATGGTACTCTTAAATACGTGGAACTTCTCTTAATTTTTCCTCCAGCAATGGTTGATAGTTTTGGAGGGTAGGGTGAATGGGGGCAAACTGTTTTTTCCTTACTGTCTGGACTATGTTTCAAGTAGTTCTGAGTAGAATGAGGGTTGCAATGGTCTGTTCACTCCTCGTTGCTGCATACATACATAAATATATTCCTTTATTGAGCGGAATTGTTCGAAACCGCAAAAAGCAGTATGTATAGATAGTTAAAGCCTTGCCAAAAAGAATGTGAAGTTGCATATGATGTTCTCGATTTAACTACAGATCATGAGTCGAAATATTCCTTATGAAGGAGATAGTAAAAGCATTATCACTCGTTCCAATATTCCTACTCTCGTTTTAATTTTTTTGTCATAAGATAATCTTACTCTATAAACCTAATGGGGGTTAGAGTAAAAGCATTAACACTTATGCTAACAAGATACTCCCTCTTTTTTCTTGTCTTGAAAATCTCTCCATATAATTGCTTAATTAATGGCTTGGTCATTGCTTTGCTCTTTGTCTATCTGTTAGTGGAGAATTAGTTTGTCTCTGAATGAGATTAGTCACTAGAGTTGTCTTATGAAGTGAACACGTGCACTGATCAGGACAGTTGGGAGTTGCTGTACTTACTTTCTGTAGGAGTAAACACCGATAATATCTATATTTAATTTCTGAATATGCTTGGCTTCCTCTGCAGATGCATTTCGGGGAATATACAAAAATAGACCCAAGGATGGCGAATATACTTTTCCTATGATCCATGTTTATGGATTCTCCAAAGCGCGAGATCCAGAATTTGATTTTCACGAGGTTGGTCGCTGATATGGTGTATATTTATGTAGGGTCTTTGATTGGACATCGCTAATCACTTTTATCTTTTACTTTGTTGTTGGTGTTATTGTTGTATGTTGAACCTTATTCTAAAGACAACATCTTAAACCTCTTCTGGTGCAGAGAATAAGAATTGCTCTGGTAGAAGTAGCAGTCAACGTAGACGTGCGACGGGTACGACTTGTTGCTCCTGGAAAATGGATGCTGTGCGCATCATTTATTCTCCCTAAAAGTGTAGCATTTGCTAATACCACAGTTGATACCTAAACAGTATTTGATTCCTTGCTCGAAGTAAATTTTGTTCCGTTGCATTAGTGGTCTAAATTGATATTGTATATATTGGTAACATGAGGTATTTACTTTTTTAATATTCCAACCTCTAGGTCTCTAGCATTACTAATTAGTGGATATAGAAAAAATAACAAGTCCTTAATATTGAATTCTAAGAGCTGCAACCGGCTTGTTCTGAGTTTAATTTAAATTGCTTTTGTCCTATTGAAATAGGACCAAATTGTTATACTATATATGATTATTTCATATCATTAATGTGATCTCGGCATATGTCATTCAAGCTTTCAAATTCTTTTAAACGTAAGGAAAAGAACGTTTATTGTACAACACAAAGGAAAAGAACGTTTATTGTACAATTATCGAATGGACCTACTACTAGTGCGACCCAGTGCCTTGTACCTATGGAAGAATGAAGACACCGCAGAGTCTCAACGACAAATCCCAACAAAAATAACATGTTATTAAATTTGAATTTCAAGACCAAAATATCTTGAACTAAATCTGATTTTGAAGTTTCACAGCAAAGAAGATCCTTTCATGTCACTTATAGTGGGTCTTGAATTTGCTCCCAGAAGTTTCTTGTACAGCTGACGCTTAGCTTGTTCATGCACAGCTAACGGGGTCCACTGCATCTCTATTCTCTCTCATCTTGGGTGTGGCCCCATGCTGCTTGACATGTCTCCTCTCAGACCTCAATTGAAGTACAGGTTGGTACTCATTTAGTTTCATTTACGATTTATGAAATGCCTTGTCTTTTTGCTTAGTGATTATAAACTAACAAGACTGTTTGTATAGTACATTGTTCCATAAATTGAGAAAAGCAAAATGATATTTGGACGAGTGAGTTACAATTTGGTGACAAAGGTTCTCTCTATGAATGTGCTAGACTAACTCTATTGTTGTTAGACGATCCCCACCCCCAATAGGACCTGTGTGTGTACACGATGGACCTTTATGATGTACATGTACGTACGTATATACGTATATGATCTGTAAAACTGTGATAGGTCGCAGGTGGAGGACAGCTGAGGGATCTGTGGGTGCGGGTTTTATTTACTGGGAGTCTGGGGCATCTGCCAGACACATTGCTTTTATGTCTGGGCCTTTTGTTTTATAATTGTTTTGCTTTAGGCAGGTCCAGCACAACTACCAGGTGACAGTGACATTTTCATGCATAAAAAAAAACACGCCCTTTCTGTTCTGCAATGAATGCTCTCTCAAGCACTACTCACTCAATTGTTTGATCCTGTGATCCCTGGATGGTCCGGGTAACACTAGCCGGGCGGCCCAGGCAGTAGAAATGCTATTCTACGATCCTGTTCCTTTCATCAAAATCTTGTGTGATACATGTACTATATATATCCAACCCTATGTATTATGTTTGTACTCCCTGCCCACTATGAAGTTGTTTGTGTGAAGGAGAAAAGTGTCCACTGTGATGGTAGGTGAGGGCAGAATGGTAAAATGCGAGAGTGAAAGCAGAGGAAATCTCAGTTCAGATTGAGATCTAAATAATGATCTCTGTGCGGGTGGTCCTTCCCTTGTGATTGTCTTATTGGTATGGATATGTGAGGGAAAGGGGAATGGGAGTTGTAGGGGAGGGTACCAAAATGGATTGGTCCTTCACAAGTTGCATAAAGCCAGAACCAACAGTTACTCTAACTGCTCCATTCCTTTATGGTAATCTCTACAAACAAACAATCTTTATTAGTTGCTTACCTCCACTTCTCTCCCTCTCCCTCTCCCTCGTTAAACCACCCCCTTTTGTAGTTAAAAAACAACTGGGGGAAGCCTCAATTCAGATGCTGGATTCCTCTATATTTATGAAATAAAGTATGGTTATATGTCTAGAGCACAGTGGTAAGACCACTTCATTCATGGCCACTCGGTTCCTCTTTTCATCCTTATTTACAAACACAAGCTTTATTTGTCGAGCCATGGTGGACAGATTAACCACCACGCATGCCCATTGTGGTTAGCTCATAAGTTTTTAAATTATGAAAATTTCCATTAAAACTGATGAAGCAATTATTTTTTAATTGTAGTTGATCGTTATATTAGTATAGTGTTAGTTAGATGTTCAATAATTCAATTATAGTTGAATCATAATTGAATCATTTGTCAAGTGATAAATAAATATAAAATTTGTGGTGTTTTTAGTCCTATATTTTTAATAATTTAATTGATATTTTGTTTACATAACACATTGTGTTCGTATTTGAAAAAACTGTAAATTTCAACTCTTGCACATGCGTTAAAATAACATGCTTATCATTTTTAGAATTCTAACATGCATATCATTGTTGTTAACATTTCAACATTGATAGACGGAATTGTTAAAATGTTACACGATATTTCTGACACTATAAAACTATTGCAGTTATTTCTAACGGATGTATAACCGTAAAAAAATTCTTTCAACAGCAAAGGGTGTAGCTACTTGTCAGGAATTTTATAACAATTTTACAAAAACTTTCAGTAATTTAAGCAGCACCATCAACCAAAATTTTAACTCAAGTATGCAAGGACTTATAATTTTTTCGTATGAAAAAATCGTGAAATGAGGACGACTGCAGGGTAAATTTGTATAAAATGATTATTTTACATCTTTCATAATTAAAATTGCATAATAAATACATTACATATAAAACTTTATATATCCTTGAATAAAAAAAAACTATAGGAACACTTTCTAGTATCAATTCAAAACACATCTGTTGCTACCAGGTTTATAATAACTTTGACCTAGTTTTGACAGATATTACTGACTTTTGACTGAATTTTGACTACTAAATTTCTCAAGTTATTCAGACTAACAACTTACCTAATTTTCTAGCCATGTAACTAATTGGTCCTGTCTAACCTTTTCCATCAATCACATATACTTAAATATCATCAAACATCCTTCCAAAATTTTGATGCCATAGCATGGTAGTTAAAAAATGAACCATTCATGCTTATGTTTATTTTGTTTTCATAATAATTTGACCTAACTTAGTGATTATGGTGATACCAAACACTGGGAATCGATAGAGTAATAGATTATTTAAAGGTTAATAATTGTTGTATAAAGTGGTCCCCAGTTAGAAAAGGCAAATGAAGGCCCCACCACAGCATCAAGAAGAGAGAGTGATCCCAAACAAACAAATGTCAATGATTTTTCTTTTCCATGCAAATGAAGGGCACAATCTGCTTTCCAGGAACCCAAGAATCCACCCATGTCTGCTCAATCCCAGCAATGCCCTCTCTCTCTCTCTCACACACGTGCCAATTCTCTCTCCTCTCCTCTCAGCCGCCTATATTCTGTACCCACCAGCCCTCCACGTGGCATGGGACCACACCTCCTAGTGGGCCCTACTACATAAGGAAAAATAGTGTTTCTCTCTTAGACCACCTTCTAATGTATGTACATCAGATACAAAAATCTTGGGTTGGTCACGCGGTTTGGGTTTTATGTCCCAAACACACACACACACACACACTCCTCCAAACCAATTCTTAGTTAAGATTTGCAATACTGGTTTGGTCTCATAGGATTTGCGTGTTGGTGTTTCACTTTTGCGAATATCTTGTAGAATACCCCCACAACATTGTTGGCGTGCATGTCAAATTTAATTGACAGATACTACTAAGTTAGTTAGCTATAGTACTGTACTTCAATTTAATTTTTTTTCACTAACAATTATTGCAGAGTCTCCTTGCATAATCATAAATAATAAATTAGAAATAATTAATAATGTGTACTCTATTTTGAAGATATTAAAGAAAAATGATAAAGGAGAGTGTAAGTCTTCCTATTATTTGAGAAATGATGAAAGATTTAGAATTATTGTATTTGATATTCACGCCTAATTTGAATTCAGTTACTTAATTAATTTGTTTAACACGGTCAAGGTTGAGTTGCAAAATACATGAATTTGTTGCAACGCATTAATTGATGAGGAACATTAGATATTGACTGGTTTAGGGATTAGGCGGTGATGAAATGATGGTGAAAGATTTTATCCACAAAGAATGACAGTGAATTATGAAACATTTTAATTGCGACCTACTATTTCAATCAACATATCACGTGATTTGGCTTTCATAACTAAGTTGTGGGTGGTGGAAAAGACATTGATCAAATACTAAAATTCCAACAAAAGAAAATACTAGCACAAAAAATTCTGAGGTAGTTAAGTATGGATATAAGTGGAAGTTGCAAATAGGATAAGTTATATAAATTTCATGATAAACTACTAAACCAACAACTTTGAGTAACACTCATTGATCGTTTTACATGATAAGGATTGCAAGATTCTGCATATTTCAGAGGCTAAGGAAAATACCAGATTGCATGGAACAAACAATCACGAAATCATACTTAAAATATCGGTAAAACTAAGAGGTAAGACTTACTTTTATTGGTCTGAATCACATGAACAATGTTGGAACTGACTAAATAAAAAGAAGAAACAAACTAATCAAATAACTAAAAGGGATAATCAGAGTTTTAGTTTGTCTTTAATATTAATGATACGATTAATAACAAGTTTAATTGCTTTATAAGGGTTTTAAACTAAGTAAGAAGTACATGAGATCCTTGATCGTTTAAGAAGTATTATAGATTGATATAACTAATGACATGTATGTTTTGGATAGAAGAATTAGTTGGATGAATGGAACATTCTTTTGAGTAGGAGTATTTCTCCATGTAAGATCACATTAAGTATATCTTGAAATCACAGGGAATTGCGTGGAAACTGTGTAGGGAGAGAAATTTTCCCACATTAGAAGGCACCACATGGGTTCAACTTTTTCTCATTTCCAAATATGAGAATAGAAAAGCCATCATTGCAAGCCTATTCCATAGGCAGATTCTCATAATTCATGATCAAATCTTACTCCATATGATTGCCAAAACACCGTTTTCTAAATGCATTACCACTTAGACCCATAGAAACTCATAATAACATGAGCATCGTGGTGATGTGCCCAAAATCCTTACTTAATTAAGACAAAAGCATTGAAAAAAAGAAAACCAAAAGAGATTGTTATCTGGGAGAAGCAGAAACATTTGGTAGCAAAAACACAAAGCAAAAACAAAACCAAATACAACACCAAAAGCAAAACACACACACACGCGCATAACCATTGTCCTTTCACCATTTCACACAGGCAGTTTCTGCTTTGTTTTCACTGAACTCTCTCTCTTTGTTTCTCTCTCTCTATATATATCTAGCACCTCCTTAAAGCCTAAAGCATTTATCAAACACATTCTCTCTTCTGTTCCATTGAGTAATCCTTTTTCTTCAAACACTTACCATGGCTTCTGAGCACAACATGTTCCATGAGGAAGAAGGAAAGGATGAAGCTGGAAGAAGCAGAAGCAGGAGCAGAAGGACAAATGGAAAGGGTCCAAAGAAGCCACCCCAGAGAGGTTTGGGTGTGGCTCAGTTAGAAAGGTTGAGGATTCAAGAGTCTTGGAAAAAGATGAGTGAAGGGTCTTCTGGAGTACTTCCACCAGTAACTACCCTCCATGATCATCATCATCATCATCATCATCAACAACAACTTTTTCAGCGCCACCCATCACCAAACCTTGGCTTTCAGTTTCAGTGCCCTCAACAACATGTGATCAGTGGAAACAACACTATTGGTGGAAGCTGGATAGTTCCTAACAGGGTTGTTGGTAATGGTTCCTACGGATCTGGTCCTCCACTTTTGGTTGGAACCCCTCTCGAGACCTCGAAAGAGCTCTCTTCAATTCCAAATCTCCATTCTCAACCTGAATGTTTTGATTTTTGCCTCAAGGTATACATCGTTCCCTTCAACACCACGGCATGTGTATGAATAAATAACTATATGTTAGGTCATTAATTTGGATGTCAACCAATCATGTTTGTCATTAACGGCTTGTGATTAAATTTTTTTTTGTTTAATTTCTGTTGAATGTTGATGATGATCCTAGTGCTGGATATTTATCTGTTCATTGTTTGTTGAGCATTTTTGTGTGTGTATGTATATTGCTGTATTTGTCTCAGAAAACACGTTTCAATGAAGACAATGAAAAGGGATCAAATGCAAGGAGGGAGAGGAGTTTAGAGATATGGTCCAATGGCCATGATTTTCTAGGATTTATGCCCCAATCTTCTGTCTCAAGCCTTGTTGGGGAAACCGGTGATTTGTATGACAAACTGGGCAGGCATGATTCTGCTAGTGCTTATGCTTGTGCAACTCCCAATGATGAGGTAGATTCACATCTATTGATTCATTTTATGATGGATGTTGCTACATATGTTTAATGTAACATTATTCTTTAGTGTATGTAATTTTTTAGAAAAATGTGTAGATTTTGAAATTAAGGTTGGATAATAAATGGGGTTATAAATTGGTTGGTTTTTTGTTGTGTTAGTGTGTAGAGGTTGTTGCGGTTCACAGGAGGGGAAACTCAGGGAGTGGCAGGGTTTTCATGGAATATGAGTTTTTCCCAGGAAAAGATGGCAGAGACACTACTCCCAAGGAGCTGGAATTGGCCACAATAGGTTCAGTTGGTGTAGATGGTGGTGAAGCTTCTTCTATCACTGCTGCAGCCTATGGAGATTCTGCTTCTAATTATATTGATTTGTCTCTGAAGCTCTCACGCTAGAAGCAGATGTAGTGACCCCCTTTTTGGTGTTTGCTCAAGTACAGCTTTTATGTTTATTTCCTTTTGTTGTTAAACTAATACCAAGCTGAGCAATTCTATGCATGTCCTCCTTAGGAAAATCCCTTCTATGACTCTATCCTACACAAGATTATGTCATTTAATATTTTCCCATTTCTTTTCTCTTCTTTGATCCCTACTCATAACTAATGTTCGGTATATATATATATATTTATATATAAATATATATATTCACATGATATTATTGTGTTGTAAGAAAACACAAGTCGTCTTTTCTTTGTTTTAATAGTTTTTCATGTGGAACAAAATGCTCTAAACAAAAAACAAACAGAAAATAACATCAGGGTTAGGCAAAGTTTTTTCTTTGTTCTGGACTCTAAACCCTAGCAACTGTTCCACATGATACAACACTTTGCAGGCATCTGTTTATTTTATTATATGTTACAAAGGGCTTTCTGTTTTAAAGTTAATTTACATCTTTTATGTGCTGAAACACATGTCTGGCATTTCTGTCTTGCCGTTTATGGGAGTTAAGTAGTGCCTTCAGAGAATGCTCCAAAAAACGTGAAAAGGGTTCATCAGAATGGATGCAAATGCCAAGGACCGACCCTACACTGCCATTCTCATCTGCCACCTACAAAAGCAGGAAAATGAATCAAAAAATGAAAGGAAAATACAAAAGAAAAAGAAAAAAAAGTGAAAACAATGCAAGAAGTTAGTACCTGAGCACAATCACCTTTTGTTTCTTTTTCCATAGTAGTAGGAGTGGCTGCTGAGTAGTGAGTAATATATACTGTATCCCTCACCAGGCTATGGCTGTGTTTGAAGCCATGCTGAGGACAAGTCTGCGATTGGTATAAATATGTTCAGGCAATAAGGTAGAAGAGTGTCAGTAGAAGTAAGGATGTGGAAGCTTTTTCCACCTCTTTTTCATAGGGTGCCTTTATCATCTTGTCCTACTTATGCTCACCTTTTTTCCTTTTCTTTTCCCTTGCTATTCTATTTCTCACTGTTCATCTCTTCCTTTCTCACTGCTCAACAACACACATACTCATACTCTCTAACCCTAAACATTCAGTTGTTGCATTGTATATATATACATGTAACTATATATATAATCTGTTCTCTAAGCATGTCATCAAAGGTTTAATTAATTTCTGTCATACATGAAAAGAAAAATGTTGAATGAGGGTCTTCAAGAGATTATATAGTTATCAGCTTATTATCCAGAAATATTAAAAAAATCTCTGGCATTAGATAAATGTGAATATGACAAATTTTGAAGAAAAGTTTTCTGGACATGTCATAGAGTTGATGCCTACTGTGAAGAGTTTGTGGTCTAAGCCTGAGAGTAAGGATTTGTAACATGTTCTTTTTGGTCAAAGTGACATGTTTAATCTGGCTTTCAGAATCATAAAAGACTATTAAACCACTGAGTTTTTGTCTTTGGTTTTCCATATGGAGAGAGAGATAGAAGGGTTTTTGCTTTATATTAATTGATACATAAAACACATACTCAAGCCCTCAATCATGATCTTCTTGAAGGATGTAATGGAGTGCTCATTATATGTTGTGTGTACTTTTTCTCCCTTTTTCATAACATGCATGATGATTGAGAAAACCTGAAGTAGGGTTTGATTTAGAATTCATCGAACTTTGATGTATTTGGTTCATATATGGTGGAAGAGAAGGGGAGAGGGAAGAAAGAATGAAAAGGTGAAGAAATATCAAAGATTCCTGAATATTTTTGTTTAGCAGAACTAAAGGAGGAAGAAATTAATATGAAAGAATATTATAACGATAAGATATAATTGATTATATTATCTCTTCAACAGTTATCTGTTTTAGTTTTTTTTTTTCTATTTTTAATCAATTATAGGTGTTTACTATTTAAAATAAATACTATTAAAACATGTATAATGATATACATCTTGAACATATGAATTGAGAAGATTGTCTCAATCATTTTGTTTTATTGTAACTCTCTAAATTTGGATGAAAGGATCTTTAGTCCAAGTGCGTCTAAAAGTTTAGGTTATGCTGAAAATAAATATTAAGATAACATAAATTATTATTTGTAATAATAATTTATTTAAAATAATTTGCAATTGTGTAATAACTAGAAATAAAACAAAATAAAATAAAATCCTATAGCTATTTTATTAGAATAAAAAACTACTATTTTTTGTTTTATGAAAAGTGAAAAAAATAATAGATAGTGAAAACATTCAATGACACGCTTTTAAATATAAATTTAAGAAGGGTATTTATGCAACAACGAAAAATCGTCATATTGTTAGAATTGACTTTGTGCCAAAATTTGGCAAGAACTTGTCTTGCCCTAATATTACTTGTTCGTGTTTTATGTTACAGTTCATCCTAACCTAAATTCCACCTTGGAAGTTACCCAAATTTTGTGATAAAGTGGTTTGAAATTGCACATATTTTATCCAATAACACGATACTAGTATTCTAAATACACTAGCAAATATGTGGACGTTAGCGTAACTGAAATATCAAAATGTTTAACATGAGTTAATTAAAAAAAAATGTGAAAAAGATTTAGATTATTCATGAGATGGACAACAATATTTTAGACTGTAATTTGAATTTTAAAATATATACAATATAAAAATACATTTTAAATTGCATAATAAAAAACACTTCTAAATTTTAGTCTAAAATAAATTTATGAATTTTAGATTATTCAATTCAAAATGTATTATAATTTAAAATATGTTTTCATATTAGACATTCTAAAATTATTATTCAAAAGTTATAATTTTTCAATACTCATGAAAATCATAAAGGTAGAAAGAAAGAAATGAGGAATTATTCAATATTTATAATGATGTTTATAAGTAAGACTATAACTTTTTTTTTTTTTTGAGTGATAAACACATAATAGTTATTATATTCTATAAAAGCTGAAAAGTTGAAATGGAGAAAGTACAAACAATTCTTCTGTTTTTTTTTACCAGTCTCTTATATTCTACGTTTAAAGTTTCGATTTCTTTTCTATTTATGTATTTTACAATTCTTATTTTACGATTAAACTTTTTACATAAGTTTTAACCTAATGTTTTTAATTTTTATCCTTTTTTCATGATTTTCCCACAATTTTCATTTTACCAACTTCATTTTCTAAGAATTTATCCAGACAATGGATGAATTTACATCTTTACATGAGATCAATCATATTTAATAAAAATAAATATTTTTTTATAAAGTTCAACTGTTTCTTTCATATATCCATATTTTAAATATTTTTAAAAGTTTAATAAAATATTTTATCATTTTTGACTGTATTGAAAGGTTTTCAAAGTTGTTAATTAAAGTAAAATGAACCCACAAGCTTATTGGTTTTCTATTGAAAATTGTTAAAGGAAAATGATTTTTTGACTACTAAATTTTGACAACTTTCTCTTACGGTGACATCTTCTAAATAGTTCTCTATTTCTACATTTTCTCATTCTCAATATTCCAAAACCACTTAAAAAATGATACATTATATTACAAGAGAAAGTTGTTAAAATTTAGTAGTTAAAATATCATTGTCCATTGTTAAATTACACTCCTGTACCAACTTTCATGGAAAACAAAGTTGATACTTTTTTTTTTTTGTCTTCATTAATTTAATTTAATTTAGCTTACTACAAACTCAACATGGTGATTGTTACTAAACGAATTATAAAGTGGTATACATTTTTTTTTATCTCTGCACATAAATATGTTTATCAAAAATTAGGAAAAATGAAGCGGCTCAATATTTTCACTAAATAATATCGTATCATGAATTAATCTAGAATTACATTATTAGTTATCAATTTTGTCTTCCAAGATAAAAATGTGTGTATTTCATAATATATTTTTGAATTATTATATTGTATAATTTGAAAATATATTTTTGATTGCATAATCTAAAATATATTTCTAAAATTAATATTTCATGCACTTTCATTACTTAATTTAAAATACATTTATATTTTTTTAATTATGTAATCCTAAATATATTTCTAGATTACGTAATATAGAATACTTTTTAGATTTTATAATTAAAAATTCATATGAAATATATTTCTACGTTACGTAATTCTAAAATGTATTTTAGAAAGTATATTTTAATTAGTAATCAAGAAACATATTCAAAATGTATTTCTAAACATTAATATTATGAAATTTATGATTTGAAATGCATATATGAATAACCCAATCTTCAAATATGTTTAGGATTGTACACTTTGAAAGCATTTCCATTGTGAAATTTAAAATATATATTTTTTGAATTTAGAAATGTATTGTAGATTGTAGAATCTATAATAGATTTTCTCAAGTTGTATAATTGAAAAATGTATTTTCTTTTTCCAGTTACATTGGTGCAGAAAGAAGATATACAAATGCTAAAAGAAATATCCTTTATTGGGTCATTCTTTTGGGGCCTCCCAGGCCTTAGCTTTTATGACCCAAGTCTCATAATCAGTTTCCCTTTTTGGGCCGCTCTGAAGTTCTAGGCCTTATTCTGCATTTCTCTACTTTCTTCCTGCGCTTAATATTTCCATTTCACCCTGAATAAACTATATTAAAACCCTAAATTTATTATTTATTCCCACTTTCTCTTCCTTTCTTCTTCTTAAGAAACACTGCACCTCTTCCTCCTTTCGGATTGGTCATTCAGATGATGGTGAAGGAAAAAGAAATGGCCGAAGAAAGACATAGTAGAATAAAGAAATACATTTTGGATAGGATGTTTTGGAAGGTATTTATAAATTTAGAAATATATTTCGAAACATTTATTTTGAAAAAATATTTTTATATTTTAGAATGGAAGTTACGAAATATAGTTCTGAATTCGGAAAAATCTTCAAAAACACCCATTTTGAAAAATAAATAAAACAAATTTCGGATTGAATATTTTAAAAGTTGATCCATAAATATTTTCCAAAATGCTCTTTTTTGAATATAAATATATCTTTTCGAAGACATTTTCAACTCTAGAAATACCCTTGGGAACATTCAATATTTTATACCGCAATGTCTTTTGTTGGCCATTTCTTCTTCCTCTTCACTGCCTCAAGCTTCTCCTCTTTCTTCAAAATTTTCCTTCACCATCATAAGCTCATAATGGTTAATCCGAAAAGAGAAAATGATGGAAGGAGGTGCAGCGTTTATGAACAAAAAGAAAGGAAGAAAACGTGGAAATAAAATTAAATTTAGGGTTTTTAATATATTTTATTTAAAGGTAAGATTTTGGAGGTGCAGAAAGAGAAAAAAGGGTACAGAAAGAAATAGCCCGTATTCTAACAACGTATGAAGAGTAATTATTTTGTGTTGGTTTTTTTTGTTACACTCACGGCTGAAATAAGAATATATAGGATATTTTATATAATTTTAAAGAATTTGAGATGCTTAAGAAATTATTGGAGGTGCAAGGAGAAACACGGTTAATTGTTTAACTTGTTAGATAATGATACATGCAATGATAAAACTAGATCATAACATCTTACCTCACTAAGATAAAGGTTGGCATTAAGTGATAAATTATATAAGTTTATTTTCACTTGATTATAAATGTTGCCACTTGTTTTTCTCTATATTTTTTGCAAATTTTATCACAGCGCTTTAAATTTTACGAATTTAACTCTTGAATTTTAAAATTATACATATTTTACCATTTGATTAATTGGATATTAAATTTCTAATAACGCGATGACGTTAATAATATGAAAAAAAATATCAATCAAAAGTAAATATAAATTATATTTTAAATTAAAAAATCTATAATTAAATTGTCTTCTTTTTTTTCACATTTTGTTATTACATTTTAATTTTCGTTTTACGAATCTTATCCCTGAAAATTTCTTTGAATTTTGTCACTAAACTTTTGTTCCTGAAAAAAAAAATTATCATTTGACTTTCAAAACTATATAAAGATTTTAGTTTTTTCATTAATTGAATGCCAATTTATTAAATGGAGATGGCCAATAAACTTAATGGAAGTATTTTACTTTATATTGACTACTGGAAGAGAGACATTTTTGTGTTTTATATATTCTAAGAAATAGATAATATTAAAAATGGTGGTTATAAGAAAAAGATAATTACATGAAAAATATTTGTAAAATTTATATAGTTTATTTTAATTTTATATTATTCTTTTATTTTTTAAATATTATTTATAGTAAAATCAGAATATAAAATGTAAGCACTAAAGGGAGAATACCTTTTACAAACTATTATAGATTAAAAATTGATAATCTGACACCCTACTTTTAAATATTAAACTATTCGTTTTATTTATTAATATTTTTAACTTTAGGAATCGATTTAGAATTTTTAATAGATTTTATCCGATTTGATGTCTTGAAAGCGGTAAAACAACTAATACATTAGAAGATATCAAAATAATAGAATAAAAGGAAGAAAACAGATAAATTGAAATTTTGATTTTAAATAATAAAGAAAATTTAATCAATAATAATGATAAGAATTTTTTAGGTTTTATTGAAATGGTTTTGTGATGTAAACAATATCCACATAAGAAAATTTTAAATAATAATTAATTTTAAAGTCAAAAGTTTATTAGTCATTATAATACTTAATTTAAATATCAATTTATAAATTTAAAAAATTTATTGATTATTAAAATAATTATTATTATAAATAAAAAATTATAATTAATTATTAAATTAGTTACTAATTAATTACTAAATTAGTTACTAATTAATTACTAACTAATTTATATTTTTTGGTAACCAAAATTTTGATAATTTAAAAAATTAATTTAAAGATTAAATTATAATTTTTTATTTATAATAATGACTATTTTAATAATCAATAATTTATTATTTTATAAATTAATATATAAAAAGATTATTACAGTGACTAATATTTTTTTTTCACTAAAATTAGATGTTAATACTTTTTTGCCACTAAAATTATATGTTAACAGAGAATTTTCTTGTAATACATCGTTGCAAATGGTTAAATAATGACTTTTAAATCTGTAAATATTTTTGAAAAAAAAATAACAATTTAACCGTTAATTAATTACTATAAATAATTTTTAAAATAAAAAAAAAAACTATAATTATGGAGATTCATAGTAATATACAAGCACTTTTACTAATATTATTTTGATCTAAAATTACTTAAGATATTTAATCTAATTTTATCCTTTTTTCACTTAAAAATTATTTTACCATCTAATAATCATAAAAAAATGAAATAAATATTTTTTTATTGAGATTCCAACTCTAAATAATTATCGTGAGAAATTGCAAAACCAAAAACTTATTATTAATTTCAATACTTTCTACACGGATTTACGAATTGTAATTACTCTCTTTTCCTTAACCATGCTCAGAGATATAAACATCATTGTTTAACTTCAAGTCAAGAGTGGAGAGCAAAAAGTACTAGTCACTATTCGTGTTATTAGTAAATTAGTATCCAAGAGGAAAAACGAAATATATATATATATATATATATATATATATATATATATATATATATTTTTATATTTTATATTCATTTGAGAGTCGATTTACATAAAAGAAAAGATATATACTTTTAAATTTCAAATGATAAATTTAAAAAAATTAAAAGTTGAAAATAAAGCTGACTAGAAATTTAAAAAAGTAAATGAGAAATCAATTTTGTTTTTCATGAAAATGTAATAGATATGACACTAGTGGGGGTATTGTGAAAGAAATAGTGAGGTGACTATAAAAATAGTGTGGTCATATTTTTAGTGATGGCAGTCAAGAAAATAATGAAAGCAATAAGGATGTTGACACTACACTAGGAAGACGTGGTGGAAATATTACGAGAAAGAAAATTTAAATATTTAATTTTCCTTTAAATTATTTTTAAAATTGTATTTCTTTTGTAAATTAGATTAATATGTTATGAAGGTTATATAATTAAATTAAATTTAAATATATTTTTTTGAAGTAAAATAAATTAACCTTTGTTATTTATGACTTTTAATTTTCTCTTCACAATTCATTAATACAAAATATAAATATTAATCGAGATAAACAAAGAAAACAAATTCAATATAATATACATATTTTAAAATACTTTTTAAAATTAGAGGAGTTAATATACGGATGTCCCAATTGAGTATTGGTTCTATAATAATTTTATGCATGCAGATAATTGATACCCCTACTTTTTTTTTCCTCCAGTATACTTATTTCTAGAATTTTTCATATTGTATAATTTTTTTTTACTTTGTTAATAAATTTTATCAAAAAAAGATTTCTTTTTTGAAAATTTTAATTGACAGATAATTTTTCTATAGATAATTATTTTTCACAAAGTTGTAAAATTTATAAGTATTTATTACAAAATTTTTACAAAAATTATTTTATATAAAATATTTTGAAAAAAAATGTAATAATTTTTTGTAATTTTTTTTTCATAATAAAATTTTTGACAATTCCCTACAAAAATTTTTAAACAAAACTCATAAAAAATATGAATTTTTTTAGTAATGATTTAAATATAGGAGTAAATATTTTTATTATATTTTACTTTCTTCCTTTCTTCTTTTCATCTTAAATACAATAAACTTACAATATTATTTTGTATGCATTTTCTTTTATTGTTCCTCCATTTCTTATATGGCCAAAGTCACAAGATATTAATGAATGAATGTGTGTATATAGATTTATAACATTTACATATCACAGTTCTTTCGTGGGTCAATTGTGACTCACATTCACATTCCAATAGTGTATCCTCGTTATTGTTTTTTTCTTATCGTCATTGTCGAACTTGCGATCAAAAAATTATTAACCCACTCTGCACAACCTTATCTATCATGGAATCTATTTCTTTTAGAGTTGATTTTAGGTCACAAATGATGATAAATAATCATTTGTAATATATTTAAGACAAGATGACACTTCTACAATTGTCATACATTTCACCTTCTCAAGATGGTTTAAAATTAAATAATATTTATTGTTAAAAAAAGAGACAACATGATAACTGTTATGATAGACAATTATCTTTTCTACATTTTTTTTTTAAATACAACTTCTGTTTCATATGGTTTTCTCAAATAAAATAAACCTATATTAGAGTGCAATTCATTCAAATACTACAATTTTAAAAATAATGGTTTAAATGCCATTTCTAATCATGCTATAAGATTCATTTAAGGATAACGAAAACATTCATTAATACAAAACGTCTCATAGTATTATAACAAATAATATAAATAAATGAAAATTGTCAATATAATAAAACACACAAAATTATTGTGTAAAAACAAATTAGTGATATATCAATAAATGTAATGTGTTGTAAAAGTCAATAAAGATTGTCCTCATTTTTTTTTATCGGCAAAGAATTAAATTAAATTAATAATAGAGCATTTGAGGGGTGCTCTAACCCATTTACAAAAAGATAAGAGAAAGATGCATTGCATCTCCAAAACTATGCTTCTACAATAATCTGGCAGAACAATTAAACTGAACTTTCAATGCTAGAGCTATGCCTTCCCAATGTCAAGCTGGGTAGGAATCTTTAAGATTAGCCACCCATATTGCACCTTCCCTGGCCAGTCTACAAGATTACACAGAAAGTGAATACAAAACCAGGTATGCATGGTTCGTTGCGCTCCTGAGACTATGTTCTCTTGGTTGTTATGGGGTAACCAAAGAAGTGTGCAAAATCACTGATGAAGAGCTCATTATTTTAGACATGGAAATCCTTTTCATGCTTACTTGACAACTTAAACACAGAAAGCATTATATCATAAAAATTGTCCACATATTAAATCGATCTGTCAGAGTTATTAGAGTTAAATGACTCGGTCCAAGAAAAATTGCAATACATAATAACTTAACTTCAATAGTGACAATAGTTAATTATATGCTTGCAAATTCAATACTAATCCTAGCATATTTTAATATTGACATTTATATAAGTGGAAAATGAAGGTCCCGTGATGTGAAAGTTGAAGGAGAAGACAAGCGAGTTACATTAATAACAAAATGATACATTGGTTAATTAGGCTACGTCAACTTTTTTTTTTTACAAGTAAATGTCATAGAAAGTTCTATTTTACACTATTTCACTTAATCATCCAAATTAATATCATATGTTAAAAGTAAACTATATATCACTTTAGACAGAACAAAAATACGAAAAAAATAAAATAAGAGACTATTTTTAAGAAACGAAAGGCGTAAAATAAACTTTCTTTTATTCTAATTATTCTAACGGAATATTTCTATGATATGATGCTTTAATATATATATATATATATATATGCACCTTTATATAAAAAGCTATTTTATTTAGTTTTGCAGATAGGATTTAGCAGGAACAAATTAGCAAAACAAATAAATGATGACAACAGGGATCAAAACGACAAGAAATCCTGGATTCACCTAAGATTTACGCAACCCCACTTTATCTGTTACTTACAATTAAGCACATAACTGGTACAAGGAAACATGAGTTCTTACTAAAAAAAAAAACAACTTTTAGCTTCGTATTCTTTGAAAAATATATTAAGCCTAACCTTATTATTTTCATAAAAAATATTTTTTTACTAAAAACCTAAACTAAGAAAACATAATTTATGTATTAAAACCAAAAATTAAAAATCTTGATCTAATAATAATTATTCTATCTTTGGTTTTTGTGGATTAACCCTATATATCTTGGATAATATGGAGAACGAAAAGGGAACCCTAGAAGAAGCAATGACAAAAAATAGACCCCAGTAGGAGACACAAGCTTCTTGAAAGCCATTATTGCGATGTGTTATGATTTCAAAACATAGAATAAAAGGAAACTGTGTTATTTGGTGCTGTCTCCTCTTCTGCTCATGGTCTCACTTTGGTTCTCACTACATGTGATGTTTGTTTCTTGAAGTAGTTCTTATAATGCCCCAACTTTTACCTCGTAAGATACATCAAAATTTTAACAATTAGCTTAAAATAAGTGTCTTCCACAACTGAACCATCAACATCTTTGTTAATCTTAAAATTTCAAACAATTGAATTTTTTACATGTTTGCTGTCAAATATTCAAGCCTTCTTCCATATATCAATCACATATTTTACACGTGCAAATTTCTTTCGATTTTTGCAAAACTTTAATTTCAAGTAAGAATTTCATCTTCCCTACTTCAATTATGTTAAGAGCTTGCATCATGGACTTTTTAAACTCAATCAGCATGCCATTATCATCATTAACATAAATCAAATCATTAACATTAATAATTAATAGTTACCTCCAATGTTTCTTTTAATGGACGAATTTTGCTCATTTGGGCATTTTTTTTTAAAATCTTTTTCCTTCATGAGGTGGGGATCTATATGATTTGAACCATTTTTTGGTGCTTGCTTTAAGTCATATAAATATTTATGCAACTTGTATACCTCGTGGTTGAAGAACATCAGAACAAAGGATCATGAATTCAAACGTTATCTTTTTTTAGCCATTAACAAATCAATGAAAAAAAATGTTACATACTAAAATATACTTTATTCTTGTCTTATTTTACTTTTGTGAACTTTATAGAATTTGTTGAACTATCACTTCCTGTATTCTATACAACCTGATCTCTCACTAGTTAAGATATACTGTCATATAAATTGCAGGATCTTTAATTTTATTTATTCCTTAATTCATAAAGGTATACATTGGTCCATTGGAATCCAGTCAAGAAAAAGATTAAATATAAATAAGAAAAAATTATAATATAACAAACACCGTAAAACTTAAGTCATTGTTTTCATGCACGTGTGCTCAAAAGTTGCTTTCTCCTTTCTGCAAACGCAAATTTAACAGCGAGGAAAAAGGAAAAAGGAAAAAACAAAAAACAAAGAAAAATTAACGTAGGAGAACTAAATTTTGATAACTTTTTTTATAACATGAAGTGATATTTTTTAAGTGATTATTTATTTTTTATTATTTTTTTTATATTTTCAAATTAATTATAAAATGACACTTTAGATTATAAAAAAAATATTATTAAAATTTAATAGTCATAATATTATTGTTAAAGAAAACAAAAGTTAAAAAGTGAGTTAACAAAATCCTATGCAGTAACTATGGCAAGACAGAGACAGATACATTGACAAGGTTGGATTTACTGAAGTGTGGATGCTCCAAACAAACAATGATTCAGTGATCTTATCATATCCCACCATGCACGTAATCATCACCTCATCAGCAGAGGAAAATGTTGAATTCGCAAAAGCCATGTCAAAAAAAGAGTAATGATAATAATAATTAGGAAAATGATTCATATAACATATGCATTGCATAGGATGCACCTTATATTCCACAAAAGGAAAGATATCACAGAAGAATAAATGGCAAAATTATGGAGCAAGAGCAGCATCAAAGGTACTCCAACATCGATTATTTTTATATTCATGATGAGGGTAACACATAAGATGTGTCACGTGGAATAATAGTGCTAACTAAATCAAATTAGGTAAATGTCACTATATTCTTCACTGCTCTCCCTAAGATATTATACTGTTTCTTTTCTTTTCAAGAAATTAAAAAAATTAAATAGAAGAAAATCTTGATTGAAGTGATAAAATTACAAAAGCATTTTAATGGAATAATATACCCAAGATTTAAACTTTAGCTCTTTTATAATCAATAGGTTTATTCATTTTTTTAAAGTAAAGTTTCTCGTTTAAACTTTGTGGATAAATCTGTCAAAATAACTTATAAATTAAAAGAATATGACGGAAGAAAAGAATTTTACTAAGAAAAAAAATTGTCGGTTAGATTTTTCAAAAGAGACACTAGAATGGGTCAGAAAATTTATGATTTTTAACTGATTAATTAGTATGATTACATATTTCGTAGTAACATTTATATTTTCTGTTTATATTTTATGATTTGAATACTATTTATTTAATTCAGTGTGTGTGTGTTTATTTATTATCTTATCGTGTTCATTTTTAATTTTGTTTATTTTAAATTTTATGCAATTATAATTTATTAATATATAGATATAAATAAATAAATATAAATATATATATATATATATATATATATATATATATTATATTAATTTTTAATAAATTATAATTTTATTACTTTATTTTTCATACGAGATTATATAGTAAGTATTTTAATACAAAAATGAAGGTAAAACCTAAAGTTCGTATCATATTAAGAAATAGTTCCCTCTATCAATCGGAAATAAAAACATCTAAAAATAAGTTATTTGATTGAAAAATGTTATTAAACTAATTATTTATAAAAATTCTTAAATTCTGTTATGTTTGTTTGATAAATCACTATATTCCAGTATTTTTAATTTATTTTTCTATGACGTAATGTGCTTTAATGTTTATTTAATATTTTGTGTTGTAAATTGAAATTTATAATCCATAAACGATAAATATTCTTATTTCACGAATTAGCATTTCTATTTGAGATAGATTTAAATATAAATTTTCAGGTTAAATATGGTTTTTATCTTTTATCTTTTAATTAAAATTAATGTATATTTAAAATTTTAGATTTATATAATCTCTCGTTTTTAAAAATACGTTAATTTAGTTTTTTTAACTTCAAGTTTTATTAAATTTATTTCAAATTTCAAACGTACTTTTTTAATTAATATTAAAGTCGAAAAATATTTAAATTTTGATTAAAATAATTAAACTTCCGTATCTATAAGAAAAAAATAGAGAAATAAATTAAATCAAAATTTTAAGGAAAAATAATTTCAATTTAAAAAAAAAAATTAAGAAATAAAAACATATTTAATATTAAATTTTATTATATTAACAAGTCTAAAAATAGACATTCGAGCCCCAACTAAGTTTTTTTTTTTCCTTTTTTGTAGATAAAGTTTTATATAGGGATCTAGCTTTGTGAAAAGGAAATGGGAAAGACAAGAATGATGATGACTCTATATACAAAATGATGTAATATGAAACAATAAAGTAATATTCATGTGAAGTAAATACAAAAGATACATACGGACAAAAGTACATTGCGACACAGTCACATACATTACATTGAAGTGAACCATTAAGGTACTTGAGCTAGGAACACCTAACTTAAGTTGTCAAACATTTTTTGAGATTAGGTTCATTTCATGGTATTAGAAATTAGGTTCATTTCATGTACTTACGTCTTTAATTTAATTTATTTTGGTTCTTATATATTATTTTGATTCAACTAAATTATTATTTTTTATAAGAAAGACTCAATTGAATCATTATTTTTTCTAAAAGAAAAAATTTAATCTAATTCCTTTCATTAAATTGGCATTAACATTGTTTCAAAGGGTCATGTATTAAAATATATGTCTTCTATTTGTAAAAAGTGTCACGTGTCAAAATTAGAGGGAGTATAAAAATAAAAAATTATCCATATTTTGACACATGATAAATTAATATTTTAATACATGATACTTTCAAACGATATTACAGAGATCCTATTATATTTTTTTATAACTTAATTAAGTAAACAAACAAGTAGAAAAATTAGAACAAATTAAATGACTAAATATAAAGTTCAAATTAGTAATTAAATGTTATTACTATTGTTGTTTGATCTAAAAAGATACACTATGAAAGAGTTGTAAAAAAAATCTAATTTAAAATATTTAAATTTAAGACTAGACAATTTTGTAAATCATCTTATACGAACACACATAAAAATATTCGTGTACTATGAGTTTTTAATTTTTCACTAGTATTTCTGTTAATATTAGGTGGTAAGCGACTAAATATCTTGTTATTATAAAGGTTGATGTAGTTGCTAAACAACTGATGTAATTTATTTATTTTTACATTATTTGGTTATTCTATTAACTTATCTCTTTTTTAACATTATTCGGTTGTTCAATTAACTGATTTTATTTTGTTTTTAATACTTGTAAGAGTAAATAAGTTAAATAATCACAATTTTATAATTTTAATTGCGATTAATTTCTTTTAACTTGTAATCTTGTATTTTTAACCTGTATTTTTAGTGTGATTAACTCGTGTGTAAATCTGTCACTAAAATTTATCTGAATTTTAAGAAAGTTTTGAAGTACTGAAGTTAACATTAGAAAATGATGATGCATTTTTACAGTTCTTATGTTCATTTAACTTGAATCTCCTCTTACCAATTTCAAAACATGATTTTGGAGACACAAAAAGGAAATAAAGGAGGAGAGAGAGAGAGCATTGAATTTTGAGTGCTATGAATGGAGAGTTTGAAAAAGAAAAACTGAGAAAATTTGATTATACATGTTTCTGTCAAAGTTTGTTTTCAGGCGTGAAAATGAAGAGTGTTGCTTCAATCACACTGTACGGTAGTACATTATATTCACCCTTTCTCCTCCAAAAACATCTCCACAAGTCCACATCAATTTTTTTTGTCCTATTACTCTCACATCACTTCTTTTGTCACAAAAGTTAGATCACTATAACACATGCTATTTAATAAATTTCTGTGAATTTTTCTCAATTCTTTTAAGTAAAATGTGAATTTTAACTCTATGAATAATTTTGGTACACTTTAAAAGAATTAAGAAATTCAAAAATAATTTATATAAAAAATTCAAAAAATGTTGCGATATGATTAAAAATAAATTATTTTTATTAGCACAACTTCATAATAAGACTTGCATTATGTTATCATTGTTAGGAACAAGGCAATAAAGGAAAGAATAAAGGAGAGAAAAATAGACACAGAGAATTTAACGTGGTTCGGCTACAATGTGTATGCCTACGTCCACGACTACACTAGGAAGTATTTGTATTTTT
>Ga0214544_1001931_pt1 | contig 43623 bp, 53 predicted proteins | sample CNSS3metaG_FD_160074 | JGI IMG/M metagenome (GOLD analysis project Ga0214544, IMG submission 160074) | Root nodule microbial communities from cowpea collected in UCLA plant growth center, Los Angeles, California, USA - CNSS3 | ecosystem: Host-associated > Plants > Roots > Nodule | place: USA...
ATTTCTAATTCTGGGGATTGATGGTCCAGTCAAGTGCCATGACTCACCAACCATCAGTGTACTTCCCATTAAATCTAATTTTTAAATGTTAGAGTTGGTCAAATTCAAAACCCTGCCCTAGTTCCACGTCCTCGACTTCGCCTCGACCACATATACAAAATGCATATCTATATAACTATATTAGATAGTAAGAGAGTATTTTTTTATGTTCACAAATTTTATTCTTATTTTATCTTTTTATAATATAATTATTAACTAGTTACTTTAAAAATATAATTATTAACTGATTCTTTTAGAAATAATTATTATTTTGAAAAATTATGTATAAAACTATTACAGGTTTCTCTTCTCTTTTTTCTCTTTTTTATTATATTTGTAAACAGTGGCAAAATCTCTTCAATTTTGGAGAAGGTTTTTCAATTTTTGGATTCTCATTAAGTTTTTCGAGTTTAGTTGACGTAGATACGTTTTTGTCATCTTCATCACAAGTCTTCCTTTTGAAAAATTAATCAATTCTTTTTACTTTTTTATCATAACTTCTAATACAAATTTGTCACCTCTCACTTATTTAGAAAATGATAAAATTATGAATATCCCAAATTAAATCTCAACACCAAAACTCAATATCTTAAGAAATTTATAAATTTATAAATGATTAGCTACCCTTACCTTAAAGTAAATTCTTAATACTGGTCTTCCCTTACACAACCTCAAAACCTAAAATAGCTCTATCTACATAAAGAAGAGTTCCATCAATTATTAGATCATGACTTAATTATCTCTAACAGATAGAGATATGTTTATGATGTAGAAAAGCCATATACAAGAGGAATAAAAATTGCTTGAAAAAAAGAAACATAGAAAATCAACTTAATCAAGAGAAGAAATTGTTCGGTCAAAATTGTTTTTTAACTTCTCAATTTCACCTTGATGCAATTTAATTTTGAAAATAATGAGAAATTGATTAAAAATATTGAAATAAAAGAAATATATGAGAAAGAGAGGGACGAAAAAGAGAGAAACTAAATAACGAAGAACAAGAAATTATGGAGGGGAAAAACGTGGTTTCAAATTTTAAAAAAAAAAGTTTTTAAACTAAATTCATATAAATAATAAAATAATATATAAATATATTTTTTAAAATATGTATAAAAAAAAAACTTAAAAAAACCTTGGGGGAGGTCTTCCCCTGTCCTTTAAAAGGAGCGTCACTATTTGTCGTTTCCACAACTAATATTCAGGTACTCCTTACTGCTTTCATTGTTTTTCTCTTATATATTATCTTAATAAATTTACATATATTATCTTAATAAATTTACATATATTGTTAAAAAAATTTACAAGAAAATACTTCTTTTGTCATTTCTTTAAGAATATTAATTGTCGGTAATTCTTTCGTGGATAATTATTTTTTATAAAATTATAAAATTCGTAAATATTTTCTACTAAATTTATTGTGAAAAGTGATTTTGTAAAAAGAAAATACTAACAATTTCTTGCAAATTTATTCTTCAGAACAAAATTTGTAAATATTTTTTATGAAAAAATTTTCAAAACAAAATTAACAGAAAATAAAAATTTTTTTAGTAGTAATATAAGAGTGTGTATTTTAGCCAATTGATAAGGTCTAATATAGAATAGACAAAAAAAATACTGCAACAAAATTTCATGATTAATTACATTACATGACTAGAGTTTGTGAAATAAAGACGAAACAACATTTGTTTGGAAGATAAACATAATAGAAAGAAAGAAGTACGTATACGTTGGTTGCGTTTATGGTAGCGTGGAGACATTCAAGTTGTCTGTGGACGTTTTCCTTTGTCTCCTTTCTGATCTGCTTTAGTTAGCATATAATTGGGTTTGGGTGTTGTGGTTTGAAATGTTTGTGGATGAGGTGATCTTCCTTCGCTGAGTTTTGTTTTAGGTTGTACAACACTAATCCCTCTTCTTTGGGTGCTGATTATAGAAATTTCCATGGTGGAGTTTGATGGTTGCATGGAGGAAGGTGGAGGAAGAGGCATTAGAATGAATATGAGAGTGAATTGAAGAGGATTTTTTGTTGTCCCAAGAGATAGTTAATGCAGAAGAGAAGGTTATGATATTGGTTTGATGGAAGTGGGAATTTATAGGAAAAGGGTTAAGACTCATGGAACAAAATACGTAGTTCTATTTGAAGTAAAAGATACGTAGGATTGTTTGACGTTGTCAAACTGTGGAACCAGTCTCACTAAACTTCTAAATCTGGGGATTCATTGACTTATACTCTATTCACTTAGAGTCACTAAAAAGAATTGTATTTTAGCAACCGAAAATAATCGGTTGGTAAAAAATTAAAATTGATCGTAAACACGTTTAGCAAACAAATTAGTGAATAAAAATATATGGCAGTAAAAGTCTTAGTTATAAAATAATTAGTTATTATTGGGTCGTTTTAAAGTATTGGGATAAACTTTTAGCAACATAAATTTCAGTCGTTAGTGGAAACAATTTTTAATTTAACAAATATGATTTTTGATGACTAATTTAATCACAAATAGATACTATTTTTAATTTAATTAAATCACTTGTGAGTAACTAAATTGGTAGCAAAAATATAAAAAGATGCAATGATTAATATATTTCGGTGACTAAAAAACAAATTTAAATATTTTAGCAATAAAAATATTGATAGCAGGAATCATTACCAGCGCTTGATCTTCAAATTGATTCACAATTTTAATCAAACTTTGAAAGGTACGTACGAGACATGAATTATATAAGAGAAAGCCAGATTTATTAAGAAGAACAACAGAGCTACCGGGAGAAATACATAAATGTGATAGGAAGAATTCTATTAAATGGAATGTGTAACACTCCATTTAATTAATAGTCGTAATTAAAAAAAATGTCAAAACAAAATAATAAAGTAGCGCAGTCTTAAAGTTTCCACAAAATGCCTTACGATGAACCAAGGCATACAACGATATCGAACTAAACAGATAAAGAAATTTAACTGAAACGAACTGGAAGTTTAAAGGACAGCCAATACATGGGTCGTGGTCCTAAAAGAAAGCTCAGAGAAAAAAGAAAATCCAGCCCAGATGGCTAAGCAGCGGAGTCACCGTTCCCCTGTTGACCGCGAGGACCTCGCACATCTGTTCCCATCAATAAATTGATGATCATCGCGAAAGAGGAGAGCCACATACAAGACAACCAGACAACAAACAGGGTAAGCTAGAGTAAAACAGTTCATCAAGTAGTTATATGTCAATACACAATCCAAGCATTTCATATATCATCCAAACATGTTCTGACTTTTCAAACAATACACTAGACTCTGACTCGACTCATCCAGATACGTATAGTCTGGTCGGATTCAACGGATGTTTGCACTTGTGGTGGATACCTCTGCTCACCCCTGAGCTGCTCACCCCCGAGCTATGTGTTACAAGTGTTACAATGAATCAATTTTCCTCACCACAAAGTTAGCCCTTAATGAATTACAGGCCTCCTGCTACTCTCACCACAGGAGTCAGTCTGCTTTAAGTGAGACTAACTGACTCCTTAGAGTGTTAGGATGCAACCTTACCTTGAATCCTTACCAGACCATATAGATGGGGCACCACCATGAACACCCACTAACAGGGGCCATGGAGTTACGTTCCAACCACATAAGCGCGACCCAGGGGCCATGGAGTTACGTTCCAACCACATAAGCGCGACCCCGGAATTCTCACCTAGAGACTCCAAGGAATTACACACTGACACGGACCAATCATAATTCAACAATAAGAGAACACTAATCATGCTTATGATTTCATACCAACCTCTAAAAATCAATCCTCATTCGTATCACATGTGAAATCCATACCACTGGTTATTACCACTCCATGAATATAGGGCCTCACCTCATACCAATACCATGCCTCTTTGATTTCCAACCCACTCATTAATTTCGCATGCCAAGATCCCTCAATCACCTCTATCCAATTTATAATACAGAACATACCATGCATTTTATTTCACAGGTTTCATACATCATACAAAATACATCATAAACCAACAATCCAATTACCAATTAAAGAAAACCATCCAACCTGAAGCGGATCTCGCTCAAGCCAAGAGCCCTCGCTTAGGCGAGAGGGGTGCTCTCACTTAGGCGGTAGACCCTCGCTTAGGTGAGATCGCGACAGGTGTTGGGAGTTATCGCAGGCTCGTTAGCCGAGCCCTACCTCGCCTAAGCGAGACAACCCCTCGCCCAAAGCTGAGGTCCCTCACTTGGGTTAAACCACAGCAGCGTCCTAAAGCTTTCACTCCTCCTCGCTTAGGCGAGTGACTCTCGCTTGAGCGAGACAATGCCTCGCTCAAAACCAAAGCTCTCCGCCTGAGCGAGGGTTCGCGAAACCCCTGGTTTGCTCCTACAAGTCTCGGCTGGGCGAGAGTAATAGATCTCGCCACTGTTACTCCTGCAACAGTCACATGCTCGCACCCAAATAATAGTACAAGGTTGTTTACACATTCATCACAATCATATAGTTCATACAACACCCAAAAAACTCTAAATCAACCAGAAAATCATTCAAGACCCCAAAACTCTAACTTCCTTGTACCTGGAAAAAGTTTAGTAAGGACCCTGACGGCACGACTATGAGCACAGCAGCTCTAGGGATGAACTACAGGGCTGAAATAAAGGTGGAACAGAACTAGCAGATGAGGTTAACAGAGGATCCTAACTGGGAATATGAAAGATGATTAAAGGGGAACCAACATGAACTAGAAAGGGATACTTACGTGGAGCAACGAGTTCTCTTAGCTCAACGTAACAATGGAAGCAAACCCTAGCAGAGAGGTTGACGGTTGCAGTTCTAGGTTCTCTGAAATGAGTGGAAAGTGTGAGTTAGGACAACTAGGAATGGTTTTATCCTTTGGGTCAGCCTTTAGGCCCAACAGTTGTAAGGCAGCCCTTAAAATGTTAAAGCAGGAAAACTGGGCCTTACAAACTGAAGCTCAAATTCATACAATAATAATGTTTAACCACCTAAAGAGTATCCAACCGATCACTTATCCTCCAACTTCAAAACTTAACTTTAATTAGTCCCATTTTCTCTCGTATGTACAATGTGAATGTGACCACGCACTATAATACACATCTTGGTTGACCCTATTTTTATTTTGCTATTAGTTGCTTGACTTCTCAATTTTTAATTAAGAAGAAAATTACAATTAACATCTCACTCTTTTATAATTTGAAGAAAGTGTTGTACGCGTAGTTTCACTCTGCATTAACGGTCAATCATGTGCCGCTTGCTGCTTCTCTCAAAATATATAATTTTGACTGGTCAGTACACTCTTTTGTCTCCTTTTAACAATATATATATATATATATATATATATATATATATATATATATATATATATATATATATATATATATATATATATATATATATAATTATAGGTTAAATTACTCTTTTGGTCTTTGAATTTGTCAAGAAATTTTGAATTGGTCCTCTAGTTTTTTTTATCTTAATTTAGTCTTGGTATTTTTAAAATTATTAAATTTGGTCATTTCCGTTAGTTTGACCAAACAATGTTAAAGTCAATACTACGTGTGAATTTGGGGTTCTTTAGATTTTTTTACTTTTTATTTTTTACCTTTTTACTTTACACATGCACTTCATACATTACAAGAAAATGGTGAATTACCTACAGATAGTTACATATAGATCTGGATCTATTGGTAAAGTAGGCATTATATACTATACTGCACCTAGGCAGATCAAGAAAACTGCCCATACACTTCCAATCCTTTGTCGTTATACCTCCATCGACAAAGGCTGGGGGACTAGTGTACTACACCTAGGCGAATTAGTAAAACTACACGGTCAAGCCCGCCTACACATAACCCTGCAAATGGAATCATCAAATGAGAAACCGGACAACCAAAAACATATAGTGGCCTAGGCCACCTACTTCACAAAAGGATGACATCCATTGATCACTCCAAACTTAGAATATTACAGACAAGGTCCCAAGTACTACCAAACATACTAAGGGCTTGGGCTAGGCCCAGGCCTATCCAAGACCAATTGATGGCCCAGCCCACAAGAAGGCCAGACATAATTAATGACTCTATAAATGCACGTGGACCCTAACAATGAAAGGTACGCATTCATTAATCCCTTAATCAAGAGATTTGACTTTCTGAGAATCTTTTGGCTGACTTGATTATCGGAGCCCTCTCCGCAGGTAACCCCTCAAGGGTCCAAACCGTGTACACGATAGATGGCATATGCAAACCGAGGAGGAGCCAACTCTAGAGCTTGAGGATTGAGGTAAGGTGATATTTGTTTCCTTAACTTCTCTTATTTGTTTCCGCAGGAACAATTGGTGCGCACTGTGGGGCACGAAGTAACACCTTACTAGGTAATTCGCATACTATCGAGAATGGTTTCTACTCGTAGCAGAGCTGAAGTCACGAGCAACTTGAGGCAGGCCCTACTATGCCTGCCAACGTCACCCCGGACTTGGCCGTCATCCTTGAAGGTCAGGCCAAGATCCAACAAGAACTCGCTGACTTGAGAAAGCGCAATGGTGACGAGATGGAAGCGCTTAGGGAAGAAAACTCAAGGCTGAGAAGAAAGATTGAGGCCGACCCCACCCGAAAAGGGAATGCCAAGGAATCATCAGTAGCCCCCAAGTCCCCAGCTTACCAGCCCAATAAGGAAGAAAACAAGTACAACCCCACCCCGCACACTTTCACCACCACTCAGCAAACACCCATTACACAAACCTTCATCCCATCATTCTCGGGCCCACCTCAACACCCACCCCTGTTGCCACCCTTCCCACCACCCATATCCCATTTCATAACTTCACCACTACCTTCCCTACCCTCGTCCACCATCCCATTCCATCACGCCCGTTGCCACCCCAACTACCCAAGCGTCACCACCCTTTCATTGATGCCATCACTAACACACCTCTCCCCGTTTAGTGGAACCTTTCACCCTGGACCGTAATACAGGAGAAACCGATCCTGACGAGCACCTTAAAATCTACACAACCCACATCGCCCTATACAATTCTCACGATGTCGTCTTTTGTAAAGCTTTTCCCACCACCCTCAAAGGTCCTTCCCTTGAATGGTTTACTACCCTCTCCCCATACTCTATCGATTGTTTTGACACCCTCTCCCACATGTTTACCACCCACTTCGCTGCCAGCCGCCCACATCAAGCCACAATCCTATCCCTTCTCAGTGTCAGACAAGAACAAGATGAGACGCTGCGTGCTTTCATCGACCACTTCAGCAAAGCCGCCCTCCGCACACCTAACCTTAATCAAGAAATGATCATGCAGTGTATGGCTTTCACCCTCAAACCAGGATTGTTTGCTAATAACGTCTACCTCCACCCTCCCGCCTCCATGCACGAACTCAAGCTCCATGCCGCGGACTACATCCGCATGGAAGAGATGCAGAACCTTCACACAAAATTCTGCAATGATTACACCCCTCCACCTCCGACCGCGATAAACCACCCCCACGACCTGAATCTAGGCCCAAAGAGCCTAGACAACCACGTTTCACCAAATAAGCACCGTTAAGTTTTCCGAGATCTCGACTTCTCGTCGAAGCCCTCCATACCAACCTCATCCAACCACCTCACAAAAACATCCAATCCCCTCAATGCAAACATGACCAAGTACTACCGCTACCATAAAAACAATGGCCACACTACAGATGAATGCTAAGCGTTCCAGGATAAAATCGAAGAATTGGTTTGTGATGGCCATTTCCGCTGCTTTGTCCGCAAAGACGAAAACTCACATCCATCCTGATCCAACAACCAGCATCCCACTCTCAATACTCGCCATGATGGACGCACCACACAACCAACCCGCCAAGAACCTCAACTTGCTCGCACTAACATCAACCCGGTCGATCCCCCACTACACGGCACCATCAACACCGTCTTTGGAGATTTTTCCAGCGACGGAACAACCTCCTCAATAAGAAAGAAACACCTTCGTCACCTCCAATCCATTAATCACATAACCCACTCTCACCACAAACGCCGCATGCCTCCCGTTACCTTTATTGATGATGATTTCCACGGCGTGGACCACCAGTAGGATGACCCCATTGTCATCACCGTAGAGCTTGAGAACTGCGCGGTAAAGAAGGTGCTTATTGACTAAGGTAGTTAAGTTGACATCCTCTACTGGACAACCTACCAGAAACTCCAAGTTCCTATGATGAACCTATCTACTTATTCTTTGAAGAGAAGGTCTCCACCCGTGGGTATATATACCTACACGCTATTCTTCAAGAAGGAACTCAAATCAAAACAATCCTCATCCGATTCCTTGTCGTAGACACACCCACCTCATACAATGTCCTTCTTGGTCGACCATCCTTCAACACTTTAGGTGTCGTCGTCTTTACACCCCACCTAGTCATGAAATTTTCGTCCCTATTCGGGGATATCCTTACCATTCACGGTGATCAACGGCTCGCACGAGAGTGCTATATGGCAAGCCTACGCCCTCAACCACGATTCCTACAAACCAACAACATTGAACGACCATTCGGCTCTAGCATAACTTTATTCGGCGATGACCTCGACCACAAAGTAGGACATGACGCATGAATCAAACTAGTCGACACTAATGGTCGTACTCTCAAATTGGGTACCAGCCTCCAACAAGAACACCACGATATCTTGACACCCACCCTCATTGCCAACACCGACCTCTTCGCCTGGTCAGCCGCAGACTTACCCGGTATCGACCCTCAGGTCGCGGTCCACAAGCTCTCCATCTACAAAGAATCCAGATATGTCTCCTAGAAAAAGCGCAAACTTGGAGGAGAACATCGGCTAGCAGCAAAGTTAGAAGCCGAAAAATTACTTCACGCTTACTTCATCGAGGAAGCACACTACACCACCTGACTATCTAATGTGGTTCTTCTCAAAAAAGCAAATGGCAAGTGGCGAATGTGCGTTGACTATACGAATGTCAATAAGGCATGCCCTAGAGATGCCTATCCCTTGCCCAACATCGATCGGCTAGTTGATGGTGCAGCCGGTAACAAAGTCCTCGACTTCTTAGACGCATATTCCGGGTACAACCAGATTCCAATGGCCACAACAGATATGAACAAGACTGCTTTCATCATCGAGAATGCCAATTATTTTTACAAAGTCATGCCTTTCGGCCTAAAAAACGCAAGAGCGACTTACCAAAGATTGATGGACAAGGTGTTCAACCATCTGATGGGCAAGTGTGTCGAAGTGTACGTCGATGACATGGTTGTTCAAATCACAATATTTTCCACGCTACGACAATATAACCTCAAACTCAACTCTGAAAAGTGCGTCTTCGGCGTCGATCGTGGTAAATTCCTAGGCTTCATGCTAACACAATGTGGTACCGAAGCAAACCCAGAAAAGTGCATCGCCATCATTGAAATGCGAAGCCCCAACAATATTAAAGAAGTCCAACACCTGATAGGCCACCTAACCGCCATCTCCAGATTCCTACCAAAACTAGCCGAACAAACCCAACCCATCATCCGACTACTCAAAAAATCTGTGAAGTTCTCTTGGAACGACGAATGCGAACATGTTTTCCAAAACCTCAAAACCACCCTCACATCTCCACCTATCCTCCACAAGCCGGATATCCACCAACCCCTCCTCGTTTGCATCACCGCAACAGACCACACTATAAGCGCAGAGCTGGTCCAAGAGATGACGTGCGTCCAACAGCCTATATACTTTGTTAGCCGAACTTTGCAAGATCCAGAAACCAGATACCAAATGGTGGAAAAGCTAGCATTATCGCTATATAGCAAGACGCCTACGCCCCTACTTCCAAAACCACAACATCATCGTCAAGACCGACTACCCCATTTAGAAAATACTCCAAAAGCCTGACCTTATTGGTCGAATGTCGTCCTAGGTCGTGGAACTCTCTGAATTCAACATTTGTTACGAACCACATGGCCCCATCAAAGCCCAATGCCTGGTTGACTTCGTCAACGACCTTCAACACACCCCTGAGGAAGACCAATGGACACTTTATGTAGACGATTCCTTAAATCCAAAGGGTGCAGTAGTCGACATCGTCTTGGAAGGCCCAACGATATCCTTATTGAAAAGTTTCTCCACTTCGCCTTCAAAACTTCCAATAATTAAGCCGAATACAAAACCATCCTAGCCGAATTATCTCTCGTACGCGAAGTCAGCGCCAAAACACTCACATGCAAGACCAATTCCGAGCTCACTGTGGGCCATCTTAACGATGAATTCCAAATCAAAGACGCCACCCTCCTGCAATACTATCATCTGGTTCGTAGTGTCATCCAATTTGATTTCGACCGTGTATGCGTCCAGCACATCCCAAGAAGTGAAAATGTCAAAGTCGATATCCTATCCAAACTAGAAAGGACTAAGTTAAAAAGCAAGCATAGATCCCTCCTACAACAGACCTTATCTGGACCGTGTATTACAAACATTTGCCTTAACCTGGACAACACTGAAAACTGGACAACTCCATACATCCAATACCTCAAAATCGGTAACCCCCTACCCAACACTAACAAGGGTTGGCTAGCTAAAGCCACAAGGTATACGATGATAGGTGACGACATATATAAGCGAGGATACGGCCAACCACTGCTCAAATGTGTTATCGTAGAACAAGCCCAGTACGTAATGAGGGAGCTCCATGAAGACATATGCAAATATCACTCTAGTGCACAAACCATGACCACCAGAATACTCAGAGCCGACTACTTCTGGCCAACTATGGAGGCGGACTGCCACACCTTTGTCAAAAAATGCCTACCATGTCAGAAGCATGGTAACCTTATCCATCAGAAACAAAAACAACTTCATTCCATACTTTCCCCGTGGCCTTTTACGAAATGGGGGATGGAGATCCTCAGCCCCTTCACCCCAGGAAAAGGACTAGTGAAATTCCTAATAGTAGCCATCGACTACTTCACCAAATGGATAGAAGCTAAACCTATAGCCAATATCACAGCTCAACAGGTCCAGCAGTTCGTCTGGAAAGACATCATATACTGCTATGGTGTACCACACACCATCATAACCGATAATGGTCGACAATTTATAGACAAGGAGCTTTCTAAATTCTACACCGACATCGGCATCAAACACATCACTAGCTCTATAGAACATTCACAAACCAATGGCCAAGCCGAAGCTGCCAATATCATACAAGTAAAATTGCAAAAACGATTGGATGTTGCCAAGGGCCGATGGCCAGAGGATTTCTTAGAAGTATTGTTGGCATACAAATGCACCCCCTAGTCCTCTACAAATGAATCCCCATGCAGCTTAGTAAAGAGAAGAAAGGTTGGAATGCCAATAGGCATCTATATTTTGAATTCACCCGACAGTACGGTGTAGAAGCCATGATACCAATTAAGATTGGCAAACCATCTATGTGCCGACAAGTATACGATTCAGACCAGAACCTCCAGAATATGTGTAACCACCTCAACTTATTGCCGGAATTAAGAGACAAGACACAAATCCGTAACATGACAATCAAACAAAGGGCGACCAGGAGATATAACGCAAACTTATGCCCACGATCGTTTGTAAAAGAGGACCTAGTCTGGAGAATGGCCAATAGTGCAAGAAAAAAGGATGGAAAATTCTCCGCCAATTCGGATGGACCATACCGAATATGTAATGATGCAGAAGGAGGCGCTTATAAGCTTGAGCAACTCACGGGAGAAGAGATATTGAATACATTGAATGTATCTCACCTAAAAGTCTATTTTAGTTAACATTCTATACCGAACACTTTTAACCCAGGGTGTACTCCTTTTTCTCACCTGACATTTTTCCCTAAGGAGGGTTTTGGCAAGGGGGTTTTTAACGGGGCACCCCAAAATTCATGATTAAAATAGAGGGTTTCTGTACCATATACGAATTCGTTATTTAATCTTCATTATTTAAGTTCCCCAGCCTTACCACAAGTAAGTGGCCTAGGTTGAACACCCTTTATCTAATTCTAATCGTTTAAGTTCCCCACCCTTACCACAAGTAAGCGGCCTGGGTCGAACACTCTTTATTTAATTCTAATTGTTTAAGTTCCCCACCCTTACCACAAGTAAGCGGCCTACGTTGAACACCATTAATCTAATTCTAATTATTTAAATTCCCCACCCTTACCACAAGTAAGAGACCTAGGTCGAACACCCTTTATCTAATTCTAATTATTTAAGTTCCCCACCCTTACCACAAGTAAGGGGTCTGGGTCGAACACCCTTTATCTAATTCTAATTGTTTAAGTTCCCCAGCCTTACCATAAGTAAGGGTCTGGGTCGAACATCCTTTATCTAATTCTAATTGTTTAAGTTCCCTACCCTTATGGCAAGTATGCGGCCTGGGTCGAACACCCTTTACCTAATTCTAATCGTTTAAGTTCCCACCCTTACCAGAAGTAAGCGGTCTGGGTCGAACACCCTTTATCTAATTCTAATCTTTTAAGCTCCCCACCCTTACCACAAGTAAGCGGCCTAGATCGAACACCTTTTATCTAATTCTAATTGTTTAATTTCCCCACCCTTACCACAAGTAAGCGGCCTAGGTCGAACACCCTTTATGTAATACTAATCATTTAAGTTCCCCCCTTACCACAAGTAAACGACCTAAAACGTGTACAACAACTACTACAACGATTCCTGCAGTTCATACACAAACCCAACCTATTCTTCGCACCATCACTTATCAAATATCACAATCACAATACCACAACAGTTACATTTCATCATACAAATACAATCATCATTTAAGTGAATGCAATCCTACAATATAAACTATCGACATCAAGACGACAACAAGTATACCAGGAACGTTAACTATATTTAGGGGTGGGCATGGATTGGATTTTTAATGATCCAATCCACATCCATTTTATATCCAAATAATTGGATTAGATTTTTGATCCAAATCCATTTCTTTAGCAAAAGTAGTTTGGATTTTTTTAAAATCCAGATCCAAATATTTGGATAAAGATTTAAATCCAATCCAAATATTTAGATCAAGTTCAAAATCCAGAATCCATTTTTTATAAAATAAATTTAAATTGATTTTTTTAAAACTTGTGTCATTAAGGCCCAAATGACCCAGATGAGACCGACGACCCAGACGAGCCCGACAACTCAGAGGGGCCCGACGACCCGGATGGGCCGGACAACCCGGACGGGCCCGACAACACGAACAGGCTCGACGACGTGAACGAGTCGGACGACCCGAATGGGCCCAATGAATCGGACAGACCCGTCTAAACAGTCGGGCCTAATCGGGTAGTCAGACACGTTCGAGTCGTGGGGCTCGTCTGGGTCGTCGGGTACGTCAATATCGTCAGACCTGTCCGAGTTGTCGGGCCCATCCAGGTCATCGATCATGTCCAGGTCGTCGGGCCCGTCCAAGTCGTAGGGCTCGTCTGAGACGTCGAGTCGATCTGAGTCGTAGGGCACGTTCAGGTAGACGCGCCTGTTCGTGTCGTCGTGCCATCTGGGTCGTAAGGCCTGTGTAGGTCGTCAGGCCCGTCTGGTTCGTCGGGCCCATTTGGGTCGTCTGAGTCGTCAGGTCCGTTCGGATCGTCCGACCCATGGGTCGTTCGGCCCGTTCGTGTCATCGTGCCCATTCGGGTCGTAAGGCCCGTGTAGGTCGTTAGACTCGTCTTGCCCGTTCGGGTCATCATGCCCGTCTGGGTCGCTAGGACCCGTCCAGGTCGTCCACCCCATCTGGGTCTTCGGGTCCGTTCGGGTTGTCGGGCCCGTCCGGGTCGTCGAGCTCGTCCGGGTCAGCAGGCCCGTCTGGGTCGTTCGGGTCTTCGGGCCTGCCTGACCCATTCGGTTCTTCGAGCCCGCTTGAGTCATTTGGGTCATCGGGCCCGCTTGGCCCGTTCGGGTCTTTGAGCCCGCTTGGCCCGTTCGGATCTTCGGGCCCACCTGCCCCGTTTGGTTCATCGGGCTCACTCAAATTTTTCTGATGGTTGGGCCCGATCGACTCGTTCGGTTTTTTGGGCTCGCCTAGTCCGTTCATATCTTTAGGCCCGTCCAACCTCTTACGGTCGTCGGGCCTACTCGATCCGTATAGGTCATCGAGCAAGGCCCGTCCTAGTCTGAATTTAGCATAGTCCATCTCAACCTTTAGGCTAACCCAACTAAAAATTTAAATTGAAAATTTGGATTGGATTTTTTGGATTATCCATATTTAAAAATCTTGATTTATAAAATGGATATCCAATCCATAAAATATATAAAATATAGATTAGATTGAAATCCAGATCCATTAAATGGATTTTAAATGGATTGGATTTTTAATAAAATAGATTAGATTGGAGCAAAAGTGGATTGGATCAAGAAAATTAGATTTTTTTCCCATCCCTAACTATATTAAACAAGGAAATATAACATTGTACGACATATAAACGTTTGTGCAACAACGAAAGACAATGTACGAATTATTACAAACTTAGGATTCAAATAGAATAGGAATTATAAAATCCTAAATCCTAATCTGGTTTTTCACCCACAACTGCCACGACCTCTTCACCATTCATATCATCCTCAACCGTCACCTTCCCCGACTCCTCCTCTGGGTTGCTTTCCACCTCACTTATGAGCTGACCATCAACTACATCCTTGTTCACATCGAACCTCGAATCCGACAGATCAACGTCTTTGCAAAAGAAAGCCGCTTGCCGCAAGCCTTTTTGAAAACTGTTAATATGTTCTTGGATGATACAACCCTTCAGGTCTTCCAAGTCAACCTTCAGACCCTCATGTTTTTCTTTTAACTCGTCATAGTCGGCCTCTAGATTAGCAATCTTTCCTTTCAACTTCTTTTCTGAATCTAGACATCGAACTTTTCAGGTCCCAAGCCTGTTCTTTTCCTCCAGCCATTCTTCTCTCTCCTTTTACCAAGCCACCTTCTCTTCGGCATGTTTATCAACTTTACCCTGCAGTTCCTCTATCTTAGACCGACTCCCCTCCCTTAATTCCCTCTGATACAAAGACCCCACCCTGCGTCCCAATATCAACGCCTTACTACTAAACTCCACCATAGCCTTAACCATGCGTTCGACTCCATGTTGTCAATCGAGTTGACCAGAGTCTCCGACAAATTGATTTCAATGTCACGATGGACAACTGTCTCTGGAAACTCGATGAGTCCAGCCTCTGGTCCCTTCCCACCAGATGAAGATCTCGGCCCCAACAAAGTGGCCCTAACCTTCTTCACATCCTTCCTCCTACCAAGGCTGGCCAGCAACTCAGCCTTCCTCTTCGAGCCCCCATGCACGTGGACTTCCACAAGAGGTTCTTGCAAGTTGGGAACTTCAATGCTCTCAACAGTCGCCGCCCTGTCGCTTTCTCTTTACGGAGAGTTTGAAACATATTAAATTCTTCTTCCCCATCTGTGCCATATGACCTATAAACAACAAAGAATGCTGGTTAGTTAACTCAAACATAGTGTAACACTCAAAAATACAAAAAGATACCTTCTATATGAATAATCGGATGAACCAAATTATAACCCTAACTAAGCTCTTAGTGGGCATCTTATCATTAAACTGCATCACGACATCCACCACCTCTCTGTCCATTACCGACAACTCCTCCCTCGTCATACCCTTATATTGCCAAGGTTTGTTGGTCCAGTATAAAAGTATGAACGCCCCGCCTACTTCACAACCACCTTGAAGAACCCATCCTTAAAATGTTTAAAGGACTGAGTAAATGCGTCCAATCTATTTATCCCTAGTCGACTTATGAGGGATAGCCAGGTTGTTGGATTCCTCGGCCGAGTATCGAAGAAATAAAGGAACGAGTAAGGAGAAGGCTGTAAATACAAAGCTTTCAACAACACCTGGAACGCATGTAAGTGTGCCAACTATTCGGATGCAATTGCATAGGAGCAACATTCAACAATCGCAGCACCCTTATAGTGAAGTCATAAAAAGGCAATCTAATGTACAACTGCGAAAAGTGACACATATACATGTAGAAAAATTCCTCAGAAGCCTCGTTTTGGCCGTGACATACGCAGTCAACGGTGCTAACCCTCTCCAAGGCCACCATATCCTTTCGTGCACCCCTCTCAAATATGGAAATGCAATTTAACCACGACCTCAACAACCGCGACCACCGGAACAAGGAATATTGTGTTCGCACGTCCTCGGCCACCCACCCGTATCTTGTTTTCACCGAACAGTTGCTCTCTACCAACTCTTTCAGTGGATCTTCCCTAACTTATGTTGTCGTCTCCATGAGAATTCTCCCCTCACCACCCAACTAACCCCTTTCACCATTCGTAGATTGACTACTTACATCTCTCCCTGACCGATCACTCCCACTACCCAGACTCGACAAAGAAACACTATCACTAATACTAGACATACTTTTTCAGATAACAAGTAGATGGTAGAAATAAGGAACGTATCAGACATGTTCTCACGCAAATAGATAGCTCCCCCCAAATTTCTTGCAAATGAACCAAAGTAAAATTTTGGTTCTCCGTAATTGTATTTATAACCAACATTCCAAACGATTCAACTTTTCTCGCTAGAAATAATGATTAGGCGAAGTGTGGTAATGAAAGGCGAAACATCATAACACTCCAAACAGCAGCGCAAAACCCCTTTATTAGACCTCTAACATTTGTCACCACTTCTCCTACTATCACATCTTACAGCTTTAGCCTTAACTCTATTCATCACACTTAAAGGCCGGGGGACTGGTGTACTATAACTAGGCAAATCGAGAAAGCTGCCCATACACTTCCAATCCTTTATCGTTATACCTCCACCGACAAAGGCTTGGGGACTGGTGTACTACACCTTGGCAGACTAGTAAACACAAACACAAAAAAGCCCTATAACGTCACCCATATAACGTTTGTCTAGAAAAAGTCCCACGTTAAAAATGACAAATGGCATTTTTGTAAATTATTTGACTTTTTTAACGTCTGCCCATTCCAACACAGACGTAATTTAACGTCTGACCCACAGTACCCCCGACGTTATGTAAAAATTAACGTTTGAGCTTGATGAGTGCGTATTTTTGCCCACATTTAATGTTTAATTCTAGATTTTTTATTGAATTTAGTTCTTAAAAGATTGATTTAATTAGAATTTATTGTAATTGGGTTTATTGAGCATGAGATACAAAAGGATGTTAAAAATAGCTTTTTAGTTGCATAAATGTTCTTTGGATCTTTTGAGGTGTGTTAGTGTTGCTGTAGCTAACTTGAGCTCATGGAGGTGTGAAAATAAATTGCTTAAAGCTTCATGACACCTTAAAGATAAATCAAAGAATAAGAAATTAGCAAAATCACAAAAATCCAAGCCAAGCATTGCATAAAGATGGCAAGAAAAGCTTGAAAAAGTGAAGAAGTTTGGCTAAACCAAGAAGAGAGCAACACAAAAATTGGACCTTGCAGTTTTCATTATGTTTATGATAGAAGATAATTTGGGAAAAATATATCTTTAGATATTTTATTTGATATTTTTAAATAATTATCTTATTTAATTATATCATAAAATATTAAAAGATAATAACTACCGGATCTTGTTAAATATGACAAGATCTTCTTGAATCGTTTTAGATCCACAACAAACAAATATATCTTAAAGATATTGGAATATTTAGAAGATAATTTGAGGAGATTGCAAAGGGTTGATTTGGAAAATTAATACAAATATTAATTGGTGATAATTTATCATATATCTTTAATTAATTAATTAATTTAGTTATATTAGATATTGATATTATCAACCAAATATATTTATCAAATAGTCTATATCTCTCCAAATATTTTTAAATATTTATATTTATCTTTATCTTTATTTTAAAATATATTTGAGAGATTTTAACAACAGGAAAGCTAGTCCAAGTCCTATATAAAGAGACTAAGGAAGAAGTAGAAAACAAGCTCAACACTTCAGAATTTAGGAACCCTTAGGGAGGCCTAATTTCTTTCTCTCTTTTCTTCTTCTATTTTTATTTTATTTTGTATTCTATGGAGTACTAAACTTCTTGGGTGAATTCCATTGTAATTTCATCATGGATTCTGAGGTCAGAATGAAGTAATTTCTTTGTTCTTTTTGTTAGTGTTAAGGTTTTCATTCATCTATGTCTTTTATCGTTAAATCACATAAAAAGTAATGATTTTAAATGTATATGCATGTTGATCATATGAGTTCAAGGGTTTTTTAAATTTAATTGAGACTTTACTTTGATTTTATTTAGAAACTTTCATGTGATTGAATGAGTTTTTACCAATAATTGAGACTTTACTTTGATTAAGGGTATTTACTCTAACTAAAATTAATTGAGACTTTACTTTGATTAATTAAGCTTTTTATTTGATGAGGACATAAAAGAATGGACTTGATTAGACATAGTAAAATTTAATTGAGACTGTACTTTGGTTGAATTTACTATGGATAATCTAAAAGTTCTCACTTTTAATTGAGACTGTACTTTAGTTAAACGTGAGAACGCCAACAAATTAATTGAGACTTTAAATTGATTAATTTCCAAAACTCTTTGCCCCCGACTTAATTTAATGTCTGACCCACACTGCCCCGACTTAATTTAACGTCTGACCCCTCTGCACCGACGTTAAGTAACGTCTGACCACGCAGCCCCAACATCAATTTTTCGGTTTTCTCTGTGTGAAACGCAGAAACCTTAACTGTTTCGTCGCGCCACCAATTTTTCGCGAAGCTTCTCCATCGGCGACCACCATTTCGAGCTCCTCTATGTAATTTTTGAACGTTTTTCACCACCAAACTTGTTGGGATTTGATTGTGGATTGATTTTAGGCATTTTGAACCAAATATTTTCTGTTTTCATCCCCATTTGCAGTGTTTCGCGATCCTTCCCGTCGGCGACCATTATTCTGACCTCCTCTAGGTGAGTTTCGAACATTTTTCACCACCAAACTGGTTGGGATTTGATTGTGGATAAATTTTATGCGTTTTCAACCGAATATTATCTATTTTCATCCCCATTTGGATCATTTTGAGATTATTTTGCTTGTTATCTCTTTTTCATTGTATGTATATAATTGCTTGTATTTTTTTATTTGTAATTATAATTTTTAGCATAGACTATTTTTTTTTGGCCTATTTCTTTTTTAATTGAATTTTTATAATAATATTTGTAAAATTACGAAATAAAATTATATTTGTTGTTATTTGTAAAATTGGACTAATTGTATTTGATTTTTTAATATTATTGTTGCATTAATTTTTATTTTATGTATGTAGATTTATTATGGATTCATTGTGGACCAAGGTCGATCTTCCGTCTATGGATTCATTGAACCTCAAACCATTCAACCTTCGGGAAACTCACATGACCACATCAAACTTTAATTGCAAACATGGATGGTTGAGTCAAATAGAGAGATCTACTTTGCGCCATACATTGATGCAGAAGTGTTTTTGCTAGTAATATTTTATGAAGTATTATTAATTATTTCTGCTAAGTACTTGTGATTGATGGTAGGTATCATTAGCAACTATGTGTCATCATTCCAAGACAATGCACGGTTGTATGGTTTTATTTATGCCATAAGAAGAATCCACCTGCTTTGAAAAACATGTTACAAGAGTAAGTATTACTTTTTTTCAATCCTAACCTATGTATCTACTTAGTTATAAAATCTAACATATGTTTTATGTTTCCAAAATTCCATTAGAATTGTGGGTAAGCCTAGAGGCCAACAACTTAAAGTATTATATCCAAAGGTTAGAACTCATTCAGTTTAAAGTTATTAATTTTTGTATGTCAACTTATGACTTTGATATGTGTTTATTGTATTTGTAATGTTTAGTGTAACAAGCAAGAAGATTCATGGAAATGTGGATATTATGTCATATCTTGTATAACAACAATCATTCGAGTTGCAAATGAGTGGATAGAGGTAATAATATATATATATATATATATATATATATATATATATATATATATATATATATATATATATATATATATTTCACATGTTATAAATCATATCAATTAAAGAATGATGTTCATACATAATGAAATTGTATTACTTTTTTAGCGGTTCAAGAATCCATCACCTCTACCAAATGACATTATCCACACACTAAGATAGGAGTGGGCAACATATCTATCGGAAAGATGGAGTTGATACCACAGGAATTAGAACTCCTTTCAAAAACTTTGTTGTATAAAAATATCATGTTGAAACTTTTAGTTTGGTGTTATTTATATTAGTTTAGAATATACGTTGAAACTTAAGTGTTATTAGATATAACTGTAACTCCAGACTTGTGCTGAAATTATTATGAAACTGTTCTGGGAATTTGCTGATTTTCTGGTGTGGGAATGTTGTACGTCAAGTGTGCTAAAAATATCATGTTTGACATCTGGTGGTGCTTTGACAAACGTTATTTAACGTCCTAACTTGTCATGGCCGACGTTATTTAACGTTTGACGTCTGCTGCTTTTGGCTTCGACATTGGATAACGTCTGACCTCTATTGCCCAGACATTAAGTGATGTCTGCTCTATTTTCCAACGTTATTTTGATGTCAGCCAGTACGACGTCGGTGTTTGGGTAGACGTCAATGGTCGAAAATATCGAACGTTAAAGGGTTTTTTTTTGTGTTAGTGAAAACTACACGGTCAAGCTTTCCTACACATAACCCCGCAAATGGAATCATCAAATGAGTAACCAGACAACCAAAAATATATAGCGGCCTGGGCCACCTACTTCACAAAAGGATGACATCTATTGATCACTTCAAACTTAGAATATTACAGACAAGGTCCAAAGTACTACCAAACATAATAAGGGCCTAGGCTAGGCCCAGGCCCATCCAAGACCCAATCGATGGCCTAGCCCACATGAAGGTTATACATAATTAATGACTCTATAAACGCATGTGGACCCCAGTAATGAAAGGTATGCATTTATTAATCCCTTAATCAAGAGATTTAACTTTCTGAGAATCTTTTGGCTGACTTGATCGTCGGAGCCCTCTCCGCAAGTAACCCCTCAAGGGTGCAAACCGTGTACATCGACAAATGACATACGCAAACCGAGAAGGAGGCAACTCGAGAGATTGATGATTAAGGTAAGGTGATATTTGTGTCCTTAATTTCTCTTATTCGTTTATGCGGGAACAAATATAAATTTTACCAACGAATATGTAAGATTGAATATTTTTGTACGTAATGCAAAAATATTCCCTAGTGCAATAAGGGCTTTTGGCCTCAGTTGCTTTTAATATTCTGCCCCGGTTCTAGAACCGTGGCATACTGGGGTGAGGCAAAAAGGGGTAGCTTTTGGCCTCAAGTGTTAACCGAAGTCAAAACACCCTTTTTTGCCTCGATTCTTCTCAACTCGAAGCCATATGGGGAACTTTTCTGCCCTTGTTTTTGTCGAACCGAAACCATACATTAAAAATAATTTTAATGAAATTAAAAATTCGAAGAACTTTTGGCCTCAATTATGGTCTGAACCGAGGCCATAAACCCCTTTTTCGCTTTGATTCTGGTCAAATCGAAGCCATACATTAAAAAAAATAATTAAATTAAAAATTCAAAGAGCTTTTGGCCTCGGTTGTGGTCTGAACTGAGGCCATAGATCCCTTTTTTTTCTCGATTATGGTAAAAACCGAGGCCTAATATACTTTTTTTTTAAAATACATTTTCTGTTTTATGATTATTCTCACATTTAAACCTGCATATTTTTTTCAGAAAGCACCACAAACTAGAACATAATCCACAATTGAAAGTTTTATGAAACATCCACAATCCAAATACATTTACAAGACAATTGAAAGTCATCCACAATCCAAATACTATTCTAATCAATATTATTGTACATATGAATTATAAATTTTGCACATGTTATCCTACCAAATTTTATGGACTTCGCGGTGAATGGGGCAAGACTCTTGAATGTCTGTAAAATAAGACATTAACTTAAGTTAGTATATAGAAAGACAATATTGCAAAGTATTCGTTTTAATTCAAATATATATTACCGTTTCCCAATTAATTATAATATGAGCACACACAATGGTTGTTATCCATTACATTATATAGTAACTACACTCATATGAGTTGGTTTGTCTATTACACTACATTATATCAACAACATTACAATTAATTAAGGAAAAAAAATCAAATCAAACAATTATAAATATATGGATAGAAATATCAAACCTCGAGGAAACACTATGCAAGACATATTGCCTTAATCGTTGATCTCCCTAACAACATATTATGTCCAACAATTGAACTATGAGAAAGGGAATAAGTTAGGATACTTTTATATAACATGTCATATTCATAAGATTAACATTTAGGTTCTTACCAATCTATCACTTGTTTAAGATCGTTGGGGTGAGGGCGGTGCAAAGAGCAAAACCACACAACAAGGTTCTCTCTTAGGGAAACCACAAGTAACTACCAATGATGCCTAAGAAGAAAATAAATTCATTGTTATGCATTAAACTGACAAGTTATATTCAGAAGTTAACAAAAATGACTTACCCAACAACATAAGGGAGAAAATAAATTTCTTTTATGCGTTGAGAGCATTTGGTCACATATGCTTGGGTGTCATCAAACTTGTTGCCTTCATGAGTGAGTTAGGGGTCTACAAACCCATATAAATCATTTAGCCCCATAGTTTCAGTGACACCAGACAGATACCTAAAAATAAATTTGATTTGATATAAGTAAATAGATAAATATATCAAATAACTATATATAATGACTAAAAGACTTACATCATCCATAACTGAATAATGGTAATATTCAGTTCCTCTTGTCCCCGTGCAAGATCCAAGGCATCTTGGGAATGCAAATAAAGTGTGATCTCAAGGTCTCTTGTAAGACCTGTGAAAATTAATTAATTACATAATTAATTAATTAATAAATACGGATAGTGGAAGTCTTTATGGCATTAAATATTGATTGATGTGACGTGAAATAGTACTAGCTCAAATGGTTGAGAGTACTTGTTTGTGTGATAGGACTTGGGTTTGAGTCCTATGTATGCCAATTATTTGTTGTTTGATTTATTATTAATTTTTAATAATAATATGCATGATCATGTTGAGTGATAACATAATTATAGAATTATGTGAATTATCACAAAACATAAATTGCTTGAGTGGTTGCGCCTTGATTTGATGATGAGCATGGTATGGGTTCAAATCTTGGTGAACTCAAATTTAACTCTCTTTTTGTTAAAAGGTTAGTTATGGCCTGAATATGAAGGGGTAGAGAAAACCCTAGTAGAAGGGGCACAACCAAGAAAGGCTGAAAACAACCAAATAATGGCCCTTGAATATCAATTAACCTCATCATAAAAACCAATTTCATTTTTTTTCATTAACCCACATTAAAGCACCCTTTAAAAGGCAAATTGGGAGAGAGAAGAGAGGTTTTGGAGGCTGGTTTTTTGAGAACTTGTAAGGTGCACAGTAAAAGAGTGACTAGTGAGGGGCAATTGAGAGCCGATTGAAAGGGAGGGGTTGGGCTGCCAGTGATCAAGGAGGAATTCTCAAAATCTGCATTTTTAAGCAAAGACATCCAGGTTAGGGGAGCTGAACTTGTAAATTGTATATTTTGATAATATTGCATGATTTTGATGATGTTATGCCATGAATTTAATGTTGCACATGAGGAAATTAGGGGTTAGGTGTTTTTGTACTGTTTTATTGAAATTCTTACCAAAATGTATGAATATAATGAGATTATGGATTGTATATGCTGGGATTGTGCGAACTTGGGTTGTTGGAGTCTATATTGTGTCTAAATTATGCTCATATGTTTGGTGCAATGTTTCAAACTAATTGGTATGAATTGGAGTAGAATTTTGGCAGGTTCACCTAAGCAAGATTTGTAGAGACTGGAATACTGTTCTGCTCGAGCATCTCGCTCAAGCGAAGGATACTATTCTTGGGCGACAGGCCATCTCGCTTAGGCGAGAGTTCGTGAGTGTTGGAGGTTGTGCTTGGGGCATCTCGCCCATGCGCGAAGCCCTGCTTTGGGTGAAAGAGTACCTTACTCAAGCGAGAGTCCCTCGCCGAAGCGAAGAATTCAAAGAATGAAATGACGTGGGATTAACTCGCTGCCTAGGAGAGAAATTTGCTTTATGGGCGAAAGGTGGTATCGCCCAAGCAAAAGTTCGAGGTTTGTTTTGTGCGAGTTGCTCGCTTAGGCGAGGTAACCTAGCTTAAGAGAGGTAGGCTTTGGTGCTTAGGCGAAGGCTTCAAGATTAAGCGAAGGATGGAGAATTTGTGTGTTCAAGGCAATCGATGATGCTGTATTGGATTTGTTGGTGTTCGAATTGTAATGCATGGTCTATAAGGCTTCTAAGATACCTCAAAGGTGGGCTTGCTGGTGTTCCTTGAGTTGTGGCTCAGGATAGGGGTTAAGCACGTTGCATTCTCTGAGTTGTGGCTCGGAATGACATCCTTGAGTTGTGGCTCAGGATAGCGGATGAACACGAGGAACTCTTGAGTTGTGGCTCGGGTTGGCGAGTGTTGCCGGTGTGAGTGTGGATGGGTCCAGATAGATTGCCCTCCTTAGTAAATAGCTGACGAGTTTTGTAGTCTTGGGACGTTATGGACTATGTTTGTATTGGGAACTCCACTTGGCGTTACGGTGTGTGATCCGTAGCATGGTTTCTCGCACGTGCTCTATCGGTTGTGGCTAATAAGTATGACAATAAGACATCTTGAGGTACTCACAAGAAGATGTAGAACACGGTCAACATGGTTGTGGCTATGCGAAAGGAAAGGATAAGATTCCTTTGATATTCTGAATATCAAATCATGGTTGTGGCCATATGAGATCAAAGGGTGGTTTTCCTTTGATGTGCTTATGTTATCAAAACATGGTTGTGGCCATGTGGGATGACGGAAGGGAATTTTCTATAGTATAATTAATTGGATATATATTTATTTTATATATATGATTGTTTGATATTAGCTCACCCTATCTGCTTGTGTTTGGCGATGATCGTGTATGCGGTACACGGGAGTAGATGATATTGCAGGTGGTTCTGGTGAGCCATAGGCTCGGAGCGTGAGCTAGCGTGAGAATTTGCTCGAAGTTTTTATATTGTTTTATAATTTCAAATAAGTTGTAACTATTGTTATTACTGGACCTTTGGATAATTATAATAGTATTTTTTTTATTCCATGGATTCTGGATCATTATTGAAGTAAATAAAAGATTTAAATTTCCTGCATTTTTGGGAAATGATACTTTTATTAAATTAAGTTATGTATAATTTCTTTTTCATATTAATTAAACCCGTAATATCGTGTCGGGATGTTACATCTCTCCCAAAAATGTTAGAATCCCAAGGAACCTGCATCGGCTTATCATCTATGATTTCAGTAAGTTGGAGTAATGCACCAAGAGGACCTTTCAAAGAGAGAGGAATCTTCTTTGGTTGAGGATTTTCCTATATCGATGCAATTTCAGTTAAAATGAATATAATTTAAATTTGAATCTAATAAGCATGTGTAAACTTAAAAATTTAGTATATGGTGGGTTTAAGAGTCTGTACCGGGGGGTAAAAAACAACCAAATCTCTTAGCCAGGCGAGGAAACATTGGAGTGCCTAAACCACAATATATACCTCATCTGTTGGCACAGGAACTAAAGCAAACGACACAAGAACCTCCTCTACCGTGACCTTAAACTCATCCTCTGATAACTCCATGCCATGAAGAACTATGGCTGCCTCAAATACTTTTCCACGAGCAACTAGGGTCTTCTCTGTACCATCCCAAATATATAGCTAACATGGATGAGTGTCGTCCATGTCATCCCCAGGTGGAGCTGAACAACCCTTTTTCCGTTTCTACTCGTTAGAGTCAACGATTTATTAATGTTATTCAATTATTTTATTAAATATCATTTATTCAATTCATAACTTATAGAAAACAGATTTACCCGTGGGAGGCACAAATGGGTCTAGTTCCGGTGGAGGATCCACTGGCGAACAAATGTTATAATGCTCAAATTGGCGCATAAGTTCTTCTCTCACCCTCGTAGTGATTCTTTCCGTCTTTCTTTCTTCATAATCAACACCATGACCGCATGAAGACTGATGAGAGGAGGAACCAAAAAATTGGCATATGCGGACTCCGGATCTAGCACCACGCACACGTCTAGGGTGCTCAGGCCGTCCAATTGCAGCAGCAAGTATGTCATGATGACCTTTTGGACTGAATTCTCCTTGGGAGCTCTACTCAACCAATGAATCCTGCAATGTAACAAAAAAAGTTATAAAAAATAATACAATATAAAACACGAAAGAGTTATTTAGATAAGAATTGTATCTTACAATTTTCTAAGAGATTTCTCATGTAGATTCAGAAGTGTAGTTGCCCAATGTGCATAGACGAGCTAACTTCCACTTTTGATGACGTGATGGTGATGAATGAGGCTCAATATCTTCACTCTCAAAAGGTAGGGGCCTAGACTTTTTTTCTTTTTTGACATTATCTTCTCTTCAAGTTTCCTATACCCACCACGAGACAATATGTGCGGGTTTTCATTTTGAGCACTTATACTTTAAGCCTTTTTTCTCTTTTCCTATAACATATAAAACCCACTTTATGAATTAGTTCAAATTGTACAAAATTATCAATTGAGTAATTGATGATTTCAAATAAATATACCTGCCATCCCTCAGATGTTCGAAGCTCAACAAATTGACACCAAATGTCTTCATCAATCCATGTGTATTTCAACAATGTATTTTCATTCTTCTTAGATCCAAACACATACCTAGATGTCAACTTAGTCTTAATACCACGAAATTTCTTAGCAACCGATGACAAACATTTGTGTTTAAGTGTCTCCACATTTGAAATACCAAATGTTAGCTACAATAAAGAAAATGTCATCAATAATATTTAACATATTATCATCAAAATCAAACCATAAGGTTAATAACACTAGTATTAGTTACCAATAAATTTAGCCATATCATTTTCCGATCAACTTCAATGACATGATCAAAAGATCGAGTAAGGATTGATATTCTCTCTTGTGCCAACATTCCTAAATAGCTTTTGAAGACGTCCGCACAACGACCTCTAGGCATTCCAGTGTTGACGTTAATATCAACCGGTGTTTTCTGACCTTTAGCTCTTCTAATCAAGAGTTGTCTCAACCTAGTGGCTCCTCTGATGGGTCTCTTAGTAGGTGTTTCATCCTCTGATGAAGTATGATGTTCAACCATATATCTGTGAAATGAAAACATAAAAAAACTTTAATAAGCAACATATAAAATAATATATAAAACATTATTTAACAAAATACCTAAATTTTAACAAGAACATGAAATTCATACATAAAGTTATTGATTGGTCATATGTATATTCCTTCATCGTGATCTTCTCGAATTGCATGTGTACATCATCAACTAGATGGATTTCATCAACATTTATCGTTCTTCTAAATGGGTGGGTGACGAGAATATTAAGATCACTCAGATTCTCTTCATTAGGATCAATCTATTTTTTTCCATGAAGAGCGACAAACCAATGTTCAGATGCTGGATCTTTAACATAGAAAACTTGAGATGCATGTTGTGCCATGATAAATGGTTCATCTCGATAACCCACCTTTCGAAAATTAACTAGAGTCATTGCTGATTCATCCATTTTGACACTACTCTAATTGTAAACCCACTTACATATGAACAGTGGAATAATAAACATGGTATAATCAACCTCCTATATCTCTTGTATTACACCATAGTATGTCATTGATCCTACTATAGGATTTTGATCTTTAGATGTAGAAAATTGTAGCGACTCAGCTTCAAGACTGACTCCACTATTTTGTATTGTGCTTTTATCATCCAGAGACTTCGTATAAAATGTGCAATTATTGATTTCATAACTTGTACAACATATGACATCAAATTTCAACCCATTCGCTAACCACATCAAAGTCTCAGAATATTGTGAATCTTTGAAAACCTCAGATCTAAGCCAAGGCATAAATGTTTTGTTATGCTCCATCAAATGCCATTTCTCTAATTGTCTTGGATTGTTCTCTTTCACAATGACTTTCTGTGCAGATAAGTAAGGCATTACCTCATCTGTGTTGTTCAATATGTATAGGTGTGCTTGCAACAAGTCTTCGCGATCTTTACTAACCACACTCACACTTTGGATGTTGGTACTTATAGAACACTTGTTCAACCATGATCTTTGAGGAACTCTTATCGATTTTGCTTTTCCCATGTAATATGAACAAAACTCGACACTTTCTTCAGCAATATACCTTTCGATCATTGAAACTTCTGGACAATATTGAGTTTTCACATGCCCTTTCAAAATCTTCATGTAACGTTCAATGGGATACATCCATCTTAAGTATACTGGTCCACAAAACTCTATTTCTCTCACCAAATGAACAAGTAAATGTACCATGATGTCAAAAAATGATGGAGGGAAAAACATCTCTAGTTGACACAAGATGATAACAATCTCGACTTGAAGTTTGATCGAGGTCGTACCCGATCAAATAGAACAGATTAAATGCAGTATGTGAAAGTTGAACCGAGTCGTCTCCTAATGACCAATATTTTCGTCCAAAGTTTAATTTCCAGATTGAAAAACAACACCAAAAGGGGGGGGGGGAGTTGATGGATTTGTACAAAATTTAATTCGTAAAATTGCAGAGAAATTTAACAGTTATGTAAAAACGCAATGATTCCTTGATTCAATTGAAAGTCCACCAATCATAGATTACCAAATTACTTGTTCTATTCGGTTTTGCTCTCATGAACCCTAAGTTAATCAACTAAGCGAAAAATACCATGGATTCATTATGTGATTAAGCACAACAAATTTCAGGAAGCTAACACCAACAAATTTAAGCAAACTATGACAGAACCCATAAACATTAAGCATGAATACGAGCCATTAATGTGCACGAAACACAAATTTGAGATTAAGCATGCATCAAAAACGTATTTTATCATGAAAACGCAACCTGAAAGATACAAATCCGAACACAACCCAAAAACAACCAATAATCTCATGGTTTCATTTCAATTTTGTCAAGGAATCAATGCAATCGATTTCACTTGATCATAGAATTCAAAAAATATCTCAAACAAAAATGAAAATGCATTGAAAGTGAAAGAGTAAATGAAAGGAAACAAACCAACGAAATTCAAATTGAAAACAAATGAAAAATGAAATTTGTAAAATCACCAATCTGTAAAACAAAAAACAAAGTGGAGAAACCCCCAAAACGAAACTAGAGGTTGCCAAAAAGAAGAAGAAGAGAGCCAAAAACCTAGCTGCCTACTTAAAAACATGGTCACATCAAATATGCCACTCCTATTTAAAAAAAATGCCACTCTGATAATCAGAATTACAAAAATACCACTATGGGCTGAAAATGTTGGCTCAATGACGTAGATGGGTTGACTGACATGGCGTAAACGTGACAATGATGTGGAAATCACATGACAAATTTCTCTTGACCTTAAGATAAATGTCCAAGCTCCAAAATTTTCTCCACCCAAATACCTAAAATAATTAAAAATGAAAATTAGGCCAAATAATGTGAAATTAACCAAAATTCGGAATAGTGGCCTAATAAAGCCTAACAAACGAAAATGCACTAAGAACAACAATTAAGCACTGAACAACTATCAAATGGGTACACAAAGGCTAGTGGAATGGAGGGAAATAATGACTTTGCTACAAATTGAAGAAAATAATGCACACAAACGCGTTATAGTTTGTCTAACATTTTTGGGTAAAATTCCACGAATAGCTACAGGTAACAATTGTTGCATTAAGATGTGGCAATCGTGAGACTTTAGGCTAACAAGCTTCAAGTCTTGCATGGACACTAAACTCTAAATATTTAAAGAGTATCCTTGAGGTACCTTGCCACTCTTTAAACATAAGCAAAAACCTATCTTCTTTTGTCTGGACATAGTGTTACATGTAGGGAGGAAATAAGTACGCCTACCAACCTCCCTTGGGGCCAAGTCTTCTTGGATCTTCATTTAACCCAAATCCAAATGAGCATTTACTCCATCTTTTCTCTTTCCCTTAATGTTAAGTAGTGTACCAATCAAGCTATCACACACATTCTTCTTTACATGCATGACATTTATGCAATGCCTAACTTGTAACTTCGACCAATATGGAAGATCAAAGAATATTGATTTTTTCTTCCAAGGGCTCGATGCAGATGACTTCTTGGATGTTTTACCAAATAAATGATGTACTTTATTAAATTTTTCATGAATTTGAAGGCCAGTTAATGAAGTTGGTGCTTTGTCATTATCTTGATGTCCATTGAATGCTTCCTTTAACCTTCGATAAGGATGATTAGCTTGTCAAAACCTTCGATGGCACAGATACATGGTCTTCCTTCTATTTTTCAACTGATGAGATGTAGTGTTTTCTTCACACATAGGACATGCTTTATGAGCCTTGACATTGTACCCTAACAAATTACCATAAGCTAGAAAGTCATTAATGATGCAAAATAACATTGCATGCATCATGAAAGTTTCAGAAGCAACAACATCAAATACTTCAACCGCATCAACCCATAACAACTTCAAGTTTTCAACTAGGGGATTGAGATATACATCTATGTCATTTCGAAGTTGCTGTGAACCAGATATCATCATAGACAATATCATGTATTTTCTCTTCCAGTAGATAAGTTGTAAATGAATAATACAACAAGCCAACAATTGTGGTTTGTACTTAAATTACCAAATGGATTCATTCCATTCATAGCTAAGCCAAAACGAATATTTCTACATTTTTGACCAAACTTGGGAAATTCCTGATCAATATTTTTCCATTGCATTGAATCAGCTAGATGACGAAGCAGTTCATCACATCTTCTCATAAGTCATAAAACTACAGATAATCGCGTGAACTTAGTTGAACCGACATACATTAGAGTTTCCACACCAGCAAACATCATCTCATACACATGTGCTTGTGCAAAAGCTTTTGAGCCAACATCTCGTATCATGTCCTCCATATTGTCTTCTTCCACTCGCTATTCCCGTCGCTCTTCCATGGTGGAATCGACAACATGTTCAGTTCGGGCAACAGTTGGAAAGTCTATTAATTCACTTGTCATGTACATATTGTATAACTTCTAAGGAAACCATCACAAATAAGATGTTCCCTAACTTGAGTTGCATTCAACTTTCTCCCATTCAAACAGTTGACACAAGGACATCTAAACTTCACCTCATCATCAGTTCTACCTAGAGTTGTCCAAACGGGTAACCCGGCCCGACCTGACTCGATCCACCACGGGTTGATCATTTAGTGAACTAACTCAACCTAGCTTAATTATTAGCGAGCCAAAAAAATTCGAACCCGACCCGGCCCACCACGGGTTGGTGGGTTAAACGGGCTGGCTCATGGGTTCACTTAATTAAAAAAAATAAAGATTTTTAATTTTTTTTCAGTCAAAACTAAATTATAATTCTAATTAAAATCTAAATAAACTTAAATACAATCCATATAAAAACCAAAATCACAAAAATACAAATTAACTATGTGTTGGCTAAAAAAAAACCTAACATGACCCAACAGCAAAGACCAACTTAACAAAAAACACTTGTGTGACCCTTTATTTACAGGTTGGTGAGCGAACCCGGCTCACCCGGGTTCAACCTGGGTGAGCCAGGTTCTAGGTGAGCCGTATTAAAATTTGTAAAAAAAGTTCAACCCAACCCAATCTGATACGATACTGTCCAGGAAAGAGTATGATCATTTTTGAATTTGAATCCTCAAGAGGCACGACACGAATAAATCAGAGAAGAACGCGAAATAAGACAGAGATGGAGGAGGCCACAATCTAGCAGATTGATAAGTCAAGTGAAGATTTGCCACAAAGATGTCAATCTTTGATAAGAACCGGAGGCCTAAGCCAAGAACAAAGAGAATCCTCCCTTTAATGAAATCAAATTCAATATATGACTAAAAGTTCCCACATCAGTTTTTAGTACCTTTATTTATAGGCACATAAGTTTAAGAAAACCTACAAACCCTACAAGAAGGCCCAAGCCCAAAACATAAAAGCATAAACTAATTATAAAAGAAAGCTCAAAGCCCAAAGCCCAAAACCATAAAGCATAACTAATTTCTAAAAGAAAACCCAAAAGTTCATCTTCAAGTTCTTCTTGTATGGAATCTTGGGATAGTCCTCTATCATTCCCTCCTTCTTGAAGAGAATTTGTCCTCAAATTCGTACCACTTGAAGTTTAGGAAATATACTTCTATCGTAACCTCCTTCTTAAAGAGAATTTGTCCTCAAATTCGTCTCACTTCAAGATTCTTTATCATTCTCCCTTGTTTGCAGAGAATTCAACCCGAATTCTGAAAGGTCCTCCCGGATCAAATACGCAGCTTATAATGATATATTGGATGGCCTTACAGTCATTGCACATCGACCCCAATCTATCTTTCATAGGTACCAGAATGATTAGAATAGCACAGAGACTTAAACTTTCCTGAACCGATCCTTTGTCCATAAGTTGCTCCACTTGCTTCTGTATCTCTTTAGTTTCTTCTGTGTTACTCCTATAGGTTAGCCTATTAGGAAGGGATGCACCCTTAATGAGATCTATATTATACTCAGTACCCCTTTTAGGATGTAAACCATGAGGGATGTCTTTAGGAAAGACATCATCATACTTCTTGAGAAGTTGCTCCATACCTAAAGACAAATAAGCTTGCACAGAAGAGAGACAAATATTGTTAGGCATAAGCAAATATAAGGGTTGTTTCTTAATCAACGTTCAGTTTATTTCTTTTTCTCTTAATAAAAGGCTTTTATCACTCCTTATTTTCTTACCTTCCTTTTTCTTGCCTTTTTCTGGAATTTTCTCTCTTCCTTCTTTTCTCTTTTGCTCTCTTCTTACTCTCATCTTAATTTTATCCTCACAAACTTTTCTAGGAGATAAAGGTGTTAGAGACACCTTTCGCCCCTTAAACAGGAAAGAATACTTATTGGTTAGACCATCATGGGTTACCTTTCTATCATATTTCCAAGGCCTCCCCAACAACAAGTGACTCGCCTCCATAGGTACCACATCACATACTACCTCATCGACATATTTACTTATAGAGAAAGCAATGTTCACCTGCTTATCTACCACCAATTCTCCATCCTCACTCAACCATTGCAAAGTATAAGGACTAGGGTGCATAGATGTCACCAAACCAAGCTTTTCCATTAGCCTTTTACTAGCTACATTTTTACAACTTCCTCCATCAATGATGAGTGAACACACCTTTCCCCTAACCATACATCTATAATGGAAACTATTTCTTCTTTGGGTGTCATCTTCCTCTTTATTCATACTACCCAACAACCGCCTAACCATCAAGAGATCTCCCTCCATAGGAGGGACTTCACACTCCTTTTCCTCCTCATCACTACTAGATGATTCAGATGATTCACCCGCGGAATGCTCACTAATGTACTCACCATTCGCCAACAACATCATAGTTCTTCTGTTGGGACATTCAGTTGTGATATGTCCTCTACCCAAACATTTAAAACATTTTATTGCACTAGAACGTGAAGAATAATCATTACTAGCTTGAGAAATTACTTTACCATTTGAGGACTCCTTCTCCTTAGATTTAGGAATGATAGAAGTAGCTCCCTCCTTGTTATATTTCTCTGTATCTCTCGATGAGGTGGATGACTTCCTATAGGCGCTTCTTCTCTTGAGCTGTTGTTCCACTCTGGTGGCTTGGTGAATAAGATCCTTCAAGGTCTCATAATGGTGCATTTCCATCACATCTTGAATCTCCCTATTTAATCCAATCAAGAATCTATCCATTGTAGCCATATGTGTTTCTTCCACTTCAGCTTTCATCAAGGTGACCTCTATCTCTTGAACATACTCTTCAACACTCTTATTTCCTTATGTAAGTCTTTGTAATTTGTTGAAGATCTCTTTTTTATAATAAGGAGGCACAAATCTTTCCTTCATAGCTACCTTTAATGGCTCCCATGTAGAAATTGGCAACCGCCTTCTTCTAGCTATGTCCATGGTGATTTGATTCCACTAATTCATAGCATAGCCTTCAAACTCCAAGGAAGCCATAAGCACCTTATCATCATCCTATAATCGTAAGAGTTGAAGATTTGGTCAAGCTTGATTTCCCATGCTAAGTAGGCTTCCGGGTCATTAGCTCCATTAAATTTAGGAATTATAATCTTCCTCCACATCTTATCTCTTCGAGGTGTGTGGTTCCCGAACTCCTCTCGTCTTTGGCCTTGTCTTGACCTAAAATCATGCTCCTCCTCATCATTATCCCTCCTAAGCATGTGGTTCCCAAATGCCTCTCGTCTTTGGCCTCGCTGTGGCCTAAAAACATGTGTCGCTTCATCATTATGAGAAGAATGGTCTAAATCATCATGTGTCCTTCTTCTTCTCTCCACTCTCTCTAATCTCACGCTCACATCTTCATTAAACTTTTGGAGCCTTTTGAAATGTTGTTGATTGTGTTGTTGCATTTGATTCATTTGTAATGTGAGCTTATCAAGTGAAACCATAAGTGTCGCAGTCTTAGGTGATAGTGGCTCACTATTCTGGGAAGAACTCATGCCCTAGAAGCAAATGTTAGCAACAATATTTTTTTTATTTTTTTTTTATGACTTCACCACTCTGCTAAGTGTTTCACTCAAATTTCCACTCGTGTATCACACTTATATGACTTTTCTTGAATGTACTCTCTTGTCTTTTACCACTCAAATTCCCTTTAGGACTTGGCAAAGAACTCTAGTAATTTAAGCAAAGAGTGAACAAACAATGTAAAAAATGTTGCGAGATCTAAATATTGACGTAAGAGGACAAAGAAAATTCAATAATCTAGACAAAACTTCAAGGAATTTTAAAGACACAAAACAAGAAAATTAAAATTAGAAAATAATAGGAATACCAAAGAGATTTAAATGAGACAACACAAACACTCTAAGACAAAGACTGAGTGCAAGTAGATATCAATAACCACAAATAAAATTGTAACAAAAAGTTGTGTTGAACTCCCCGTTTTTTTTTTGTATCCTTTTTTTTAACATATATTTGCTTCCTTTGGACTTTGATCCACAATATTTTTTTTTTTATTTTTTTTTTTGCAGTTCAACACAAAAACAAACTTCAACAATTGATCCTTCAAACCCTCATACTCATGTAAATCAAAGTAAGTGCACTTGCAAATCCCAAACACAAAAACAAATAATTTCCACAAATCAAATGTAGAAATACACAATTTAAATAAAGAACAGAAAAGACAAAAAAATACACAAAATAAAAAAATTCAACCAAATTGGAAACAACCTTAGGGGTTTTACTCCTTACAAGGGAAACAAACAAAATTTAAAACAAAACACCGAACAAATAGACATTGACAAATTGTAGTTTTTTTTTTTCATATGACAAAAAAATAATATAGAAGAGCAAAATCAAACCAGAACCTTGCTCTAGATACCAGATGATATGATCCTATCCAAGAAAGAGTATGATCGTTTTTGAATTTGAATCCTCATGAGGCACGACACGAATAAATCAGAGAAGAACGCGGAATAAGACAAAGATGGAGGACGCCACAATCTAGCAGATTGATAATTCAAGTGAAGATTCGTCACAAAGATGTTAATCTTTGATAAGAACCGGAGGCCTAAGCCAAGAACAAAGAGAATCCTCTGTTTAATGAAATCGAATTCAATATATGACTAAAAGTTCCCACATCAGTTTTTAGTACCTTTATTTATAAACATAAGTTTAAGCAAACCTGCAAACCCTACAAGAAGGCCCAAGCCCAAAACATAAAAGCATAAACTAATTATAAAAGAAAGTTCAAAGCCCAAAAACATAAAACATAACTAATTTCTAAAAGAAAACCCAAAAGTTCATCTTCAAGTTCTTCTTGTATGGAATCTTGGGATAGTCCTCTATCACGATCCAAACTCGTGGTGAGCTAGGTTGACTCGCGGGTTCCAACCTATTTTGACATTCCATTCAAAAAGATTCACTTTCTTTATTTTATTGATACATATTACTTTTAAAATACATAGCTTAAATTTCATGAAATTTTGCCAGGATTTTGCATTGGTCTTCAGGATACACGAAATGAAAGTGATTATCAACCACAATCAAATATGCACCCGAAGATCAATACAAAACACAGTTGACAAATATTCATGAATTTTAAAATATATATGTACTAATAAACTACTAGAAAGTGATTAATCTTAAAATGTCCAATAGGACAATTTAAGATTCAATACATTTAAATTATTAGTATTGTATCATGTTATATTATTTTTAAAATAAATTGTATTGAATCTCGGGGACAATACATAATTTTTGTATTGAATCTCAAATGGGAAATTAAGGCTAACTAACTCTATAAGAAAATCAAACAACATATTTAAATAAATAATTAACCACATATATAAAATATAAAACCACTACATAACAAACTACAAAATGATAGAAAAATATTAGAATTAGGAACTTGGGAGCGTAAAAAGCGAATGACAATGGAAGATGGTGCAATGCATCGCTAACCACGTGTTCGAGAGCTATAAGAGACAAAAAAAACAAAAGAGAAGGTCATAAATAATAAAAAAAAAAAGCAAAAACAACCAAAAACCTTAATTTCAGACCCAATGCTCTAAATTTCAAACTCAATGGTCTTAATTTCAAACTCAAATCTCTCACAAAATTACTCAAAACACTCCACACAATTTCAAATCCAATGCAAATCAATTCTCGCAATAACCCAAATTGAAAATAAATATATGCAAAATTTAAAACACAAGGAAAACACGTTGGAAACTTACCTTGGAGGAAGGCAGTGCGACAGTGGCCGGAAAACGGAGAAGGAGGTGCAAAAAATGGTTGTGCAAGAAATGGAGGTGCAACACTAGTGGAGGCAACGCCGCGATAGTGACCGGATGAACGTGGTGGTAGCGTAGTCATACGGATATGGAAAATAATTAATTAAAAGAAGAAAACTACATTTTAGCTCCTACACTCTCAAAATATTTCACACTCATGCTCCAAACTCTTGAAAACTCTCTAAGCACCTTACAAATCTCAAGAGAAGAAGCCTTCTTTTTGAAATCATATCCATTGTGACCCTTACCCACACCAACACAGAAAATCACCGGTCTGACGATGATATGAAAGCTATAAGCTCCATTGCGACAACTCTTTTGCGTTGGTCGGCCCGTTGTCACCTCATCCACATACATAAACACCTCTACTCTAGCTTAATTTTGGAGCTTTCATCCCGTGACATTGAAAGTTGTTGCGTCAAAGAGCATTCATCCCACAACCACCATCGTGTCTCCTCACCTCCGGTGTGGTTTTCGAAGGTTAGGGTAAGTAACCCATTTCAACCAACACTCGATCGATTGCAATTGTAGGTAAATTAAAAATCCTTGTTTGTTTTGCTTTGATTTTAGATTAAAGAGATGTAAAATGGGTCTCCCATGCTCTATGTTGGGGTGGGTGAGTGGGTGTGTGTGTGTGTGTAGGTGTATGGGTGGATGGGTGTGTATATGCGGGTTTGTGAGTTCATGCGTGCGTGCATGCTTGTGTGTGTGTGTGCATGCGTGTGTGATAGTGAATGGGTTGGTGGGTGTGGGTGTGGGTGTGTGTATGTGTGTGTGGGGGGGTGGGGGTGGGTGGGTGTGTGCAAGTGAGTTTGTGGATGGGTGGATGTGTGCGTGCGGGGAGGCGCGTGTGTGTGTGTGTGCGTGCCTGTGAGTGGGTGTGGGTGTGTGTGGGTGGGTGTGGGTGTGTGTGTTGGTAGGTGTGTGGGTGTATGCGTGTGGGTTTGTGACCGGGTGGGTGTATGTGTGTGGGTTTGTGACTTGTGGGTCTATGCGTGCGGGCAGGCATGCACGTGTGTGTGTGTGTGTTGGAGCATAATTAAGAAATGACGTTCTGTAGGATTAAAAAGGGGAAAGTTAAGGGGTCAGGAAAAAGGGGAATAAAGGGACCATTGAGGTTATGGAAAAGGTAGATCACTGATTGTATGTTCAGGTTGATCAGATTTTACCCATTTGCAAGGTTTTACTCATGAAATATATTGGCTTTTGGTCTTCTCTTACTGGTTGTACGAGGACCACACTTACTGCTTTATCGATCACATACAAGTATAATAACTTGGATATTGTTGCAACTCTTCTCGTTAATTGTTTGACTTCTTTTACCGAGCATCGATTATCACCCATTTGCACCATGGATTCAAAAATTATCACCCATTTTAACCACAGATTCATTCATTAAAATAAATTAACATCTTAACATGCTCTTAAACAACAATTTTTTTTTCATCCATAAGAAAAAAAATATAACACTTAATTCCATTAAAATTCCATGTTTCAAAAGCATACAATCATCCATGCGTGACCATAAAAATGAGGAAGAGAAGTTAGTTCCCCTTACTTGGAAATTCCTGCTACAAGACCACCTTACCTTTGCTCTAAGCTTTGTTTCCTCTCTTTGCCAAATCGAAAAACTTTCCCTATCTCTCTTTCTCTCTCTAGCTCATGTTACCTCCCATTCCATACAAATCCCCATTTTTAACTTAGCGCAATAATCCTTTTATTTCCCGTTAACCCAACGTTAAAAAAAATAAGTAATTACTAGCGTAAATACAGGCGCTATCGTGCCTGTGTGTACTCATTTTTTATATATGCACGATATTATATTAGTAGGTGATGATATTGTAATGTTATTAAGGTAATATATAAAATAAAATTATATTTATTAAAAATAAAATGGAATATATTAGAAAAGATGACAGAATAATGGTTGATAATTAAGGAAAAAGAGAAGAAACAGAGATAGACGATTTTATAAAAAGCTTGTAAAAATAACGGTCAATTTTCAAAAATTTAATAAATAACTATATTTTAAAGGGTAAAATTGGAATTTTGAAATGTGGACACAAAAGAGGGAATCTTCTTTATATATTGTTATAGATTATTTTTGGTTGCACCTAAAAATCTTATTCAACAATTTTCTCTCCCATTTCCCCATTCTTAAACTATTCATCTTCCTAAGAGCACCAAAAATACCAAAAAGAAAACCAATATTTATTCCTTTTTTCTCTAATTAAGGCTCAAGCTCACCACCACCAAGTTCCAAACCAACACTCCAAACCATATCAAGTATACCATTTTTCTTACAACAACACGCACATAACATATTACAATAGTATTTTACACAACGAAACATGTCAAAATAAATTATAAATAATAAACGTGAGCCACACCAAGGACATACATAATCACCTCAAATTAATTATAAAACACTCTAAATGCACACATTAAGAATCAAACCATTGACTGCCAACCCATGACAAGGCACTAATCGACCATTATACACTTCACTTCTATCTAAGTCATTATTTATTAGTTTAAATAATACTCCTCTCGTCCAATTACAGTCTTGAAAATAATTATTTTTCCTGAGTCTTATAGAAAACAATAACATTTTGGTCCCCAAAAACTTATGGTGGGTCCTTTAAAAATAGGTTACTTAATTGCTAGGATCCAAACATATCTTCCATTAGGGACATCAAAATGCTTGATTCTACATTTGTTAGAAGTATGTCCCTTTTGCATACAATAGAAACATGTTACACAATTTATATGCTTAGAATGAGTTGTTCATTTCTCCACCCATACCCTATGGGTTCTTTTATTTTTACTTTAGGAGCTTGCTTATTGTTATTTGTATCTTTTTTCTTAAAATTTGGCTTTTCAACATTTTTAATTTTAGAAGCATTTGCAATTAATTTTTCATGATTAGCAATTTTCAATTCATGCAACTAGCAACATTCACACTCAATAGATACATTCTACCATCCTCTAACATTGAAACTTTTCTTTTTAAAATTTCTTCTTCTTCCAAAGATTTTTCAAATTTCTTTTGCAAAGCTTTATGTTCTGATTTCTTTTTATGTGCATAATTTAACTTTTCATATTCAACATTCAACTCTTGAAAGGCATAAAGAAACTCATCATAACCATTTGTGTCACTAAAAGAATTAGAATTACTATCCTTGATGCAGCTTGATTCTTTGTCTGCTAATAAACAAGATGGGCTTCCTCATTCGAGTAAATAGATCTTGATGAAGAGCTTGATGCATAGCTTGAGTCATAGAAGACTTTATTCCTTTTCTTATTCATAAATTTCTTGCCTTTCTTTTCTTCACTTTGAGTTGGAGAGTCAAATTTGACATGCCCAATTTCTCCACAACCGTAGCACAAGAATTTTGAAGAAGAACCTTGATTCTTCTTTTTGTCACTTCTAAAATTTCCTTTACCTTAGGATTTCATGAACTTGTTGAATTTTTTAATCATGAGACTCAAGTTTTCATGGTCTGAATCATCATATTCTTTAGGGCTTTTAGTTTTACAATCTCAGTTTTGAAAGCTATATTCCTTTTCCTTCCTTGGTTTCTTCTTCATTTAAACGCCTAAGTCAAAGTTCATGTTCTCTCAACTTAACAAAGAGAGTCGCCATGGACATTGTTGCAAGATTTTGAGATTCAGTGATTGTCGTAACCTTTGGCTGCCATCTCTTGTTCAAAGATTTTAGAATGTTAATATTAAGTTCATCAATATAAAAATTTTACCTAACCTAGAGGGATGATTGACAATGCCCGTTAATCTTTTCAACACATCGTATATTGCTTCCCCTTGTAGCATCTAGAACATCTCGTATTCTTGGATTAACGAGTTCTTCCTAGCACGCTTTACATCATCTTTTACTTCATGGGTTACTCTCAATATTTCCCACATTTCTTAAGCACTCTTGCAAACAAATATCCTGTAAAACTCACCAAGGGTTTAAAGTAGATGGAAATATACTTCTATCCCTAACATAATCTTAAGCCTTTCTATTTTCTTCCGCATTCCATTCCAAAAAGGGCTTAGGTTCCTACATATTATTAGTAGTAATAACAATAATAAAAGAACCATTCATAACTGCATCCCAAACACCCCTATTAACATTCCAAAAAGATTTGCATTTTCACTTTCCAAAATGGGTAGTTTTCAGCAGAAAAAAAAGGAGGTCTATTATTAGACGCACCCCCTCAGCAATGGTTTGATTTTGTCATACCATTTTTGAAATATTTGAATAACTATGAGCAAACTCTAATTCCAATTATTTGAATCACGCAGTGGAATGTTCGCGTATGGACAAAACCCAAGAGGGGGATGAATTGGTTTGTTAATAAAAATTTTGCTTTTAAATTTTTTCTTTTAATATCAAAGTTTAATTAAAATCCTTTCCTTTATTATAATAATCACAATAAAATAAAGAGAGTAGGAAAGAGAAAATTGAACAAGGTATTTTATATTGGTTCAGATCAAAAGACCGTATGTTCAATTGTTAATCTCTCTAAAGAGGAATTAACTAAACACTAAAAATAAACTGAGATTACAAACATGAGTAAGAGAATTTTAGGATAGAAAACACCTCTCTTGAAGTCACAAGAGATGAAAGGCACCTTCCGTGAATCCACAAGTATTTAAAACCTCCTTTGAATCACACAAAGGATGAACAACTTCACCTAGCAACATCAACAACACTCAATTATTCAAGATCCCACTTGATGAAATTTATCTTTCTACCTACACTAGGTTTCCAAAGCCTTCCACATGAAGTTTTCAAGTACTTTGACTTCTCTAACTTCTATTTCTTGTAAAGAGGACCCTCACCTTCCTTTATAGAAGCCACTTTCGAAATTAGGTTAAGAATATGAAAAGTCAAGTCATAGTTGTCGTTGATAATCGATCATTATAGTGGCTTTTCTCGAAAAACATTTTTTACTAAGATAATCGATCATCACTTGAGATAATCAATAATTCCTATGAGTTTGCAAAAATTAAAACTCTCTTAGTGCTCTACTGCTTGGGCTTTGGCTTTTGACTCTTGACCTACTAATTTAGGTATTTTAAATAAGATACACAAATTACAAGACTTAAATAACTAAACTACTAAAGTCTTAAGTCTTTAATGTATCTCTTGAATCCTGGCATTCTTTAAGTCTTCAACATTTTCCATGAATCATCATTAAGTCTTCCACACTTTGTCATAAGTTATCATCATCAAAACTCTTTATTTAAGTAAGATGAACATCTTCTTCTTTAATCAACATTTTTTTGTCTTCAAAAAAAAAATAAAAGAACACATTTCCAGAGAGGTTAATACCAAAATATGCACAAAGAATCTGGAAAGCCATACGGAAAGCCCAACTATTGGAATGTAATTGGATGGGAGCAATATTAATTAGGGTTAAAACTTCTTTCTCTAGAACACTCAAAAGAAAGCGCAAACCTATCTTTGATATTACTACACCATAAATGTAAAAGAAAGGTTGTTCATTTTCTTGGATTTTGCATACAGGTTCATTAGGTTTACAAGGGTTAACTTCGATGTAGTTTTTGTTGCCTGATTGGCTTAAGGCTTGGGTATGGCAAAAAATGCTAATACGACGAATATAGGAGTATTTGGTTGTTTCTCTTAAGATATCCATCTTTGCCCAAGGGTAAAAGGTAAAATAATCCATAACAAAGAGGAAGGGGCGTATGAATGTGGAAAGAGAACGTAAGGGAGAACCAAATAAACACAATACAATAGGAAAGCTAGAGTTTTTAGTACATGGTAACAAGGATGAGCCAGAAGAATTCGCACAGGAGGAAAATTGGTAGGGAAGCATAGGTCAAAAAGGTGGAAAGGTTCTCCTTTTGTGATAAATTAAGCAGAATGCAGAAAGTGAAAGGACAAGTGCCCTTTAATGAAGCCCTTCGATTATTGGCATAGACTGCCACATGTTGTAGTTAATGGAGGAGGTGTAACGTTTAGGACACCCTTAAGCGTGAACTTGTAGTGATGATAGCATTCTCTTCAAAGGGTGTGACATTTGAGAAACTCTTGGGCGGGAACCATTAGTAATTTTAGCACCTCCCTCTTTTGGAAGAAACAAAACACGTGTGAGAATGAGCTCTTAGAAAATGGTGGTTTCCCAGACTAATATGGATGAAACATCCATTTAAGGGTGAAAATTTCCTATTTAGGATCCAATATTATTGGGGCCAAAATCGGTAAAATCATGATGGCTTGTTCTAGCCTTACGCATAGAAATGCTCAAGATGGAACAATTGTGTAGTCATAGGCCCAATACCTTTTGGGGCCTCAAATTGGTAAAATCTTGATATTCTCTTCCAGTCCTACGCATTAAAATGCTCCGGTTGGAGGAGATGTGTGACGGTAGACACAACATTTGTAGGGGCCTAGTGAGGAAATGATCGATTCTGTGAGTATTTAAGGAAGGTTTGATAGGGAAAGTGAAGGGTTAGACAATGAAGGATGAAAATAATGGTGAGGAGCAAAATTAAGAGAAGATGTTATACATGATTAAAAGGGGGAAAGTTAAAAGGTCAGGGAAAAGAGGAATAAATGGAACATTTTATATATATATATATATATATATATAT
>Ga0214544_1001933_pt1 | contig 43602 bp, 21 predicted proteins | sample CNSS3metaG_FD_160074 | JGI IMG/M metagenome (GOLD analysis project Ga0214544, IMG submission 160074) | Root nodule microbial communities from cowpea collected in UCLA plant growth center, Los Angeles, California, USA - CNSS3 | ecosystem: Host-associated > Plants > Roots > Nodule | place: USA...
TAAATGCTCCATACATTAAGCATCAAACCATACTATTTCAATTGATTCAAAAGAAAAGGTTTTTATCAAAACAATTTCAAAAGTGCTAAAACTGGGCAAAATTTGTTAATACCAATTCACCCCCCCCCCCTCTTGGTTGTGAAATATTGCTGCATTAATTCTAACAAACAATACTTTTTTTAATAATTTTAATTAATGATTAATTTTAAAATAAATTCTGCAAGTTTGTGAAAAAGTTAAGACTTGAGAAGGAGAAAGAAATTCGAAAGATTAAATGAATTAACCTTATTATCTATTGAAAAAGAGATGTTAAATGAAATTAATTAAGACAATTTAATAAATAATTTTACATAAAAAAGTTTAAAAAATAAATTTTAAATAAAATGACTCATTTTTTAAGTTTCTTTTAGATCTCCCAAACTTTTGAAGTGCACCGAATGATACACATATACTTAAATTTGTTTATATACCTATCTTGAGTTAATGTTTTTTATTGTCAATAGCTAGCATGTTTGATTTTTTTAAGGATGTATTTATCACTAAAGAATAAAAAAATCATAAAAGAAAAGAAAAAGACCAAATAAGATAAAACAATGTAAAAAAACAAAATGTTTCTAAATGTACTTGTGTTATACTTCCAACTTAAAAACTAGTTTATTTATTACATTTCAATGATTTAAAATTATTTTGGTATTTCTAATAATTTTATTATTTAGGAATTAGGATTAAGAATAATTTAAATATATTTGAGACATCTTTTAAAGACAAAATTGTCATGAAATTTTCTAGCTCCAAAACAAACAATATCTTAAATATAGTGATTGATCCTTCAATACTATCTCAAGAGACTTGAGATCGAAATAAACATAATTATTTAAGTTATATTAATTATTAACAAAGAATGTGTGATTTATTTATAGAAAAATGTAAATAATTTATATTTCTTATTTTGGATATGAAGTCCTCTTGATCATGATAAATTATCCAAGAAAATGTTGTTCTTGTTATGCAAATCCAAATTAATTAATATACATATTGTGTGCATATAACTTTATTAACTATATCATATTGAAGTTGTATAGAGTTATTGCGATGTACATAAATACTTGTGAAAACCATGTTATTTAGTAATGGGAAAATCTTTTGTTTCTCAATTATATTGAAGTCTTCGATAGCAAATAGCGGTTGTTATTCAAGGCACCTCTTTCCAAGAACAAAACATTTAAGATGAATCTAAATACTGCTACAGTTCAGTATTTACCAACCATTCATGTTGAAGAGGAAAGTTGGTTGTGGCATTATAGGTATGGATATTTAAATTTTAAAAGTTTAAATCAACTCAATAGTAAGAAAATGGTGTGTGATATGCCTCTAATACATATTCTTAAGAAGAAAAGATGATGATGGAAACAATGGAGAAGAATGAACAACAAGACACAACTCAACAATTTTCTCTTTGAGAAACGCATTCTTCTCCTTTTTGTCTCGTTTTAATGAAAACACATTTTCTTAGAATTGTTTAATCTTATATGATTTTTTTTTAAATTGTTTTTAGTCCTAAACTTGAATGCGAAATTAAATTTCGTCTATGTTCTAAACTTTGAAACATTTTGATTTCTAACTTTAAAAAACAAATAAATGAATGAATATAGTTATTTTAACTAATGACATTAATCTTGTTGTGCTTATTAAACCGTGTTTCAGATTAACATTTAGTCTGAAATATGTCAATTGGTGTAAACAGTTCAAACTTCAATTTAAAACGTATTTGACATGTTAGAAAAATATAACGTAATTTGATTAAAATGATTATATTCATTCATTTTTTTAGTTTGAGAACCAAAATATATAAAAATTCATTATATTAATGAATTCCAAATTTGTATACAAGTTTAAAGACTAAAAATATATTTAATCCTTAAAAAAATGTCACAAAATTAAGAATAATATTTGTCTATATCATTCATATGAAAGTATTTTTTTTATAAAAGATTAAATATGTTTCTATCACTTATTAGATTTGATATTTCTCCTAAATTTTGATAAAATTTGTTTCTTAAACTTTAAAAATAAATAATATATATTTTTTAATTTGTTGTTTTTCTTTAATGGTGTTTCAATCTTATGTTTAAATTCTTTGACACTTAAGAATAATATTTAACATGTTCAAACACAAAGGTCAATTTGTAACGTTATTTAATATATAAAAAATATATAATAGTTGGATAAAAATATTATATTTATTATTTTTTAAATTTATTTGTAAATTTATCAAAGTATGAAATATTACTGCATAATTGTTTTTTTTATTTTATTTTCCTATTAAATCCTAACGAAAGTCACTTTCTTTTCACGATCTTTAAGGAAAACTTGTCTTTCTTGACACCTTATTTTCATCATTAAATCTTTGTTGAAGTGGAAATAAGTCTTGTTGCACACTCATATTTTGCAACCTTTGTATGATAGTTGTCTGTTTCCACACTCACATTTATAGGAAACTTTGCATGGTTGTCTATGCTTTCTATACTTAATGTGCGTTTGGTTCTTGATTTGGGAACTCAAATTTAAGATTAATTTGCATTGAAACTCGTGAATAATATTTGATAATTTTTTTCTGTTTTATTAAATTTCAAAAACTTGAGTTACTTTCAAAGTAAAATTATAAAACTTTTTCGTTAACCAAACTTATTTTTTTTAACAGTAATCTAAACACACCCTTAAGATATGTATTTTTAACTCTAAATAATAAGAAAAAAAAAGGAAAAGACATAAAAGAAAAAAAAAATCCAGAAACTACTCCCAATGCACTTATAACGTAAATAACTCTAAACTAGTTTATTTATTATGTCTTAATGATTTAAATTTACTTTTAATAGTCTTACTAGTTAGAGAGTGAGGTTAAAGACAATTTAAAATAAAATGGTTATAGAATTTCAAGTTTCAAATCAGGTAATATCTTAAATATAGTAATTAATCTTAATAATATTGTCTCAACAAATTTAAAATTGAAACAAAAATAATTATTTAATTTACATTAATTATTGACAAAGAGTATATGATTTATTAATTGAAATAAATAAATAAATTATATTCCTTATTTTGGATGTGAAGGACTTCTTGGATCACTATGAATCATCAAAACAATTATTGTTATGGATTTACTTGCCAGAAGGGGATCGTCATCAATAAATATTGTTGAGACTTTGAATCAATCCTCTCGTGATGCTTGTTTTGTTTCAAGTCGTAATGTATTAATGTATATAGTTTGATTCATATTTTACTATTATAGTAGAAAAAAATATTAAATACTAAACATTCAAAGGAAAATCTTGTTACTTTGTAATAGTTTATCTTTCTTTGTACATAGTGTAAATTAGATTTGTAGTTTTCATGCGATAAAAATTCATTATAAAAAACTATCTAGGATCTTAGATTCATAATTCTCACACATTCATACACATAAATCATAATAGGATACTAACCTTGATCTATTAGAGATCTAATGAGAATGAGTTCTTCAATCTTTATTCTTCGACTTCCTTTACTTAATCTATCTCTTTGTATTTCTTTTTCCTCTCACACTTTCTTTCTTGATGACTTATTGTGAAAGAACCTTATGATCATACATAAAACCCTAATACCCTTTGATAAGCCAACATCCTTCAAGTTGGACTGAACTTTATTTTATTTTATTTTATTATAACTTCCCATAATAACCAATAGACTCATCATAATATTTCAAATGAGTCACATAATAGAATTAATTCGTCAATTAATTCTAACATTCTTCCACTTGACTCATGATGTCATAACATTATGTGATTTAATACATTAACATAATGCGCATTAAATGACCTTACACAAATTGATTTCATCATTATTCACAATTAAAAATACAAAAATAATAAGAGTCATGGCGGTCATACATCATTTACTCAACATGATCCTTCCATGCCCTTCCTCCTTAATATGACTTTTAGGATGAGAAGTCCATAATGGGTTCAAACATAATGTCATTTTCAATAACAATAATTACATTATCAGCATACAATTCAAGTGGTAATCCTTTTGTCAAAGGGTCAACAATCATAAGATCTCTGCTAATGTGTTGTATTGACACTCTATACGTTTTTTAATTTCTTCTTTAACGATAGAGTATTTCAACTCCATATGCTTAGCACCTTTGGAATACCTGTCGTTCTTAGAAAAGAAGACTGTCGCGAAATTATCACAATAAATTTTCAACGGCTTGGCAATATTGTCGACTACTCCAACTCTTGAAATAAAGTTCCGCAACCAATTAGCCTGAACTGTGGCCTCAAAGCATGCCACAAATTCAGCTTCCATGGTGGATGCAGTAATGACAGACTGCTTTGCACTTTTCCATGAAATCTCTCCTCCGCTAAAATGTACACATAACCAAATGTAGACTTTCTTGTATCCATATAGAAGACAAAGTCTGAATCTACATAACCTATCACTGATAACGTTATTTTCTACCTTTTATTGGTGTTAAGTTTCGTGAATAAAATCAACTTCTCCATAGCTTTTATCTTGTTTAATCTTCAAGTTTATGTTGTTTTTGCATTGTTTTGTATTTTAGTAGTTTTATGCTTTTTTACTTCTAATATCTATTGTGAGTGTGTGAAATAGAACAATAGGAAGCAATTCTGGTGGAGGAAAACAAGCTGAAACTTAAGGAAGCATGATTGAACAAGAAAGATTGATTTTTAGACAAATACACATGTCGGGGGACACTGAAATCAAGCCCAACACTACAAACATGGAGAAATGACTCACTCATAGGTATATACTGCCTTGGACCACCCTGGGAAGGCCAAAAAAGTGACCATTGGGCGCCAGGATGACTTGCTAGGTGAGCTGGTGGCTCGCTGGGCGAACATGATAGTCCAGATCTACAGTATTCAAGTCGCTGGGCGAAAATATGGCTAGCCTAGCAAGTTACATGTATGAAAACGTCGATTTTAGGCCTCGCTAGGTGAGAATGAAGCCGCTGGGCAAGAATGAAGCCGTTGGGCGAGAATATCGATCCCAATATGCGAATATGGTTATTTAATCATGTTTCTACGAGAGTTTTAGGGGATTCCTCATTTTGCATGAAGAGAAACACCTTGGGTGCTTGGGAGAGGCTCTTGGAGGCTATTAGGGGTGTTGGGAAACTCTCCCTTCTTCTTCTTGGGTTTCCTTCTTCATCCATGGAGGTTTTACCCCTTTTGGGTTGTAGAGGATGATGGGCTACAAAATTGGAGGCGAAGATGCGAATGTGAGGTGCAATTGGAGCAGTATTCAAGAACCTTGAGAGAGAGATTGCTTCTACTTTATGGTTCCAATTTCTTCCCTATTCTTCAATTTTGTAAAACCCTAGGTTCTCCACCATGGATAGCAATTTCTATTTGTTAGATTAGATGTAAAACATTGAATTCTTGTGTAAAATTGTGTTGTTAATTTATATGATTTTCCAATTCATGTTAGTATTTGATTTTCATGCTTAATGCTTGATGTGGATTGTTCCCATGCTTGATTTGTGATTTTTGAGGTGTTGAGAAACATCTTTAGAATCTAGATTTGAAATTAAATACCTAATGGATGTTTGTATCTAGGAATAAAACTTGGTTCATTAGTAATCTTAGATTCTTGAAACTAATGTAGGGTTTCACTTGTTGAGGATTCAAGGAATTAAAACTTGATGAGTGATCATAGGCTCAAAGGCTCTAGGAATAGGATTTGAGTATTCTTGTGAATTGATTTTAACATGAATATGGAATTGGGATAATTTAGAATGCATGAGAATGAAATGGTTGAAGTCTAATCTTGACAAATTGTAAATACACTATGTTAATTTCTTGTTGCACACCAACTGTTTGATAAAAATACAAAAAAGAGTTTCCATTGTGTTTGTGTGAACTTTGTGTCTAATTGAGTCGTGAATCGCAAGAATTGTCATGCGTTGCACAAGTAACTTGGGAGAAAATAATAAAATACTTATTACTTGATATGTGCGACCGATGCACTTGCCGTGTTGGTTTTTCACTAACAATCACCTCAATGTGATCAACTTTTCTATAAATAAGCATGTGATTCTTTGTTCCTTGTAAGTATCTTAAAACTTTCTTTGCAGCTTTCCAATGCTCTAGTCCTGGATTACTCTAGTATCTACCAAGCATATCAACTGCAAAGCTAATATCTGACTTCGTACATGTTTGAGCATACATCAAACCCGCAACAACAAATGAATAAGGGATATCTTCCATCTGTTTCCGTTCTAAATCATTCTTTAGACATTGCATGAGACTAAACTTGTTTCCTTTCTTTATTGGAACAGGAGATGTTGAACATTTATCCATTCTAAATCTCGCTAAAGCTTTATATATGCATTATGAGAAACCTAATAGTCCATGTGATCTATCACTGAATATTTCTATTCCTATCACATAGTATGCCTCACCCATATCTTTCATTTCAAAGTTATTAGAGAGAAACCTCTTAGTCTCCTTTAATAGACCAAGATCATTAGTCGCAAGCAAGATATCATCAACATACAGAATATAAAATCAACAATGTTTTCCTTAAATCCAAAGGAGACCATACTATCATTGAATTTAAGATACCATTATCGAGAAGCTTGTTTTTTAGGATTATATATTGTAGTTTTTAGGATTTTAGATTCACATAAGACTTAGGTTTATACTATCCGAAAATTAAATTGTTAGTGAACTTTTTTCTTTGCTTATTGTGATAGGAATTGATGCAATGTCATTTAATTTACGGTGCATCAATACTTCAATTTAGGCTATGTATCTGTGTCTGGTACGTATCTTTTATCCAATATTTTAGAATACTTTTGTTCCGGTCTAGGAATGATGGCCAAACCAGAACAATAATTATCTCTCTCTCTCACTCACTCTTGAGTTCACCCCCCTTTTTCCTTAATCCTTTATGTATATATAGAGTCCTTCAGTCTTTAAACTATTATTTTAATGCCAGATCTTTAGCTAACCAACCTACCCACTTCTCCACTATTCTCTCCTGAAATCTCGCATGTGGGTGGTTATTCCTAAAATCCAGTGATATTTGCTCGTCATCTCGGCCACCTCGGCCCAAGTGCTCGTTAGCTCGGCCACCTCGGCCACCTCTGCCTATGACAAAATCGTTGTTTTATGATAAATATTTATCAAGTCGGAAACCTGATGAGCATGTTGAGGTCGGTCATTCCCTGGACGGTACAACTTTATTGATACTTAACAATGGAGTATCTAATCTATAAAGTAGTAGTACTTTTATGATGCTAATAATATACAATTTTTTTATGTCGACAACATTTAACACATGATTTTAATTTGGATTCACAATATCAAACATATACTTATCATATTCTTTAGAATTATTATACTTTTTCCATATGCATATATCAAATATCATATCCTATTATTTTCAAAATAAGTGTATCAGCTAGGGATGACAACGAGTTGAGTCGGGCACGGTTAGTGCCTACTCGCTACATGCCTTGTTACCCCTAGGTGGATACATGTGGATACCCGCATATATTTAAAAAAATATATTTCATAAATTTTTAAAATAAAATTATAAAAATATAAATAATATATAAATTAAAATTTAATTTGAATTAAATTTAATCTAATAAAATATAAATAAAATTTTAATTTAATTTTTTTTCGGGTAAAGGATACCCACAGGTATGGGAATAGTATGATACCTATACTAGACCCTTTCATAAACGGGTATTAACTACCCGCTACCAGTTACCCGCGGGTACCAACTTCCCGTCGTGAATTTTATTTGTGGTTACCTGCGAACACATATATTTTTGTCATCCCTAATATCAACGTATCAATGTGTCATATCCGATAAACGTATTATATATCTATACATCATAGCATATAACCATTATTTATGGTCTATCTTTATGGTGCAATTTTGGGTTTCTTTTCCGGTCTTGCTTCCCAAATTTTGAGACATCATAATATGTTTTTTCATTTTCTTCATATGTTTGAATTAGTTTAGGTGAAACATTAGTAATTAAGAAAAAAAAAATTATACTATATTTGTATAAGGTATTTATATTGTAGGTTAAATTATACTTTTAGTCCCAATTTTCGTAGCAAAATTTGAATTTGGTCCCTCAATTGTTTTTTATCTCAATCTGGTCCCTATTTTGGGAAATTTGATCCAATCAAGTCCTTTCCGTTAGTGGTGTAGTAACGGTGTTAAATGGAGTGTCACGTGTCAACTTCTGGATTTTTTGAATTTTTTATTTTTTATTTTGATTTTTTTTAATTATTTTTTAAAAAATTTTAAAAAAATTTAAATTTTGCCACGTGTCAAGTTGACATCGTGCCACGTGGCAGTGACAGTACCATGTGTCACTATTATGGGAGGTGTCATTTTCTCATTCTCAATTTGGTCCTTGTATTTCAATTTTTGTCTCAATTTAGTCTAAATTTTTGTAAAAATTGTGCAATTTTGTCCCTTTCCAAATTGAAATCAAATTTAATTTCTATATAAATATGCACAAATATTTCTATCAAAATTGATATTTCAAGTAAATATTTTTAACAAGATTAAGTTTATTTTAATTTATATTTTACATTAAACTTTATTTAAAATTGTTTTAAAGTTGTTAATAGAAAATAATGCTAATAAAAAAAATTCATAAATTATATTGATATTTTATTATATTATACTTTAATATTATTTTTTATTTGAATTTATATTTTAAATAATTGCATATTTTTAAAATGTGTAAAATTCAATAATTTCTGTTAGTTGGTATAAAAATAACAATTATATAATTTAAGAAAAATTAACTAGTTTATTTAACAATAAAAAACAAATAAATTTAAAATTTGAAAACAATTTTAAGTAAAATTGAATGTGAAACAAATTTAAATAAACTTAGTTTTATTGAAAATATATAATAAAAATATCAATTTGAATAAAAAAATCAAATTTAATAAAATATTTGTATAACATTTTATAATTTTTGTTTCAATTTGGAGGGGGACGAAATTGCATAATTTTTACAAAAATTAAGACTAAATTGAGACAAAAATTAAAATACAAGGACCAAATTGTGAATGAGAAAATGACACCTCTCATAATAGTGACACGTGGCACTATCACTGCCACGTGGCACGATGTCAGCTTGACACATGACAAATTTGTATTTTTTTTAAATTTTAAAAAAATATATAAAAAATAAAAAATAAATAAAAAAATTCAAAAAATCCAGAAGTTGACACGTGGCACCCCATTTAACACCGTTACTACACCACTAACGGAAAGAACTTGATTGGATCAAATTTCTCAAAATAGGGACCAGATTGAGATAAAAAACAATTAAGGGACCAAATTCAAATTTTGCTACGAAAATGGGACTAAAAGTATAATTTAACCTATATTCTACTGTATGTTGGTAATGTCTAATTGAGATATTAAGACGATCTCTAAAAATATTAGATGACTCTTAAATTAAGATTTTTGTTGATAATAAAAGTACTTGGCATCAAATTGGTTATTTAGTATTATGTTACTTCTCTTTCTTCTATTTATATATATATATATATATATATATATATATATATATATATATATATATATATTAACATGCTTACATAGGTTAAAAAAGAAATAAATAAGTGTATAAAACAAAGCTTCTACCAATTAATGAATAATGAGACAATCTTAATATTATATGCATCTAATAATAATATTGATTTAACTAACAAATTTGTTTTTAATTATATAAAATCAATCATTAATAATAACTACATTAGATGTTTCAACTAGTTGCTCAAATACAACGTACAATACATTAATATCAATCAAGTGGGAATGTTTACAATAAGACCTTCCGTAAATGAGACAAAACTCGAGGTGGTAATATGGTGAGGATGACTTCCTTCTTCTTCTCCCATTTTCCATATTACTAGAGATTGAATGCAGTCCAATTTTTGGATACGTACAAAGTCACAAGATCCAACTTGTTAGATGAATTTCGTAATTCCAAAATTATGAACAAATATGTTTTAAATTAAAAAATAAGATTATCTTGATGTTATTTATAATTCTCAACAACAATCATGTGGTACACCACACCTTCACTATATTATTATACAACATGAAGCAAGCACACATGAGAAGCTTAAAAAAATTGCAAAAAGGAAAGAGAAAGAAGAAGAAAGGAACATCCGATGCACTCCATTGTCCACTAAGTTGCATTTTGTTCACATGTTTATATTCCACGTTCTTTACACATGCCTCACTCACACTTCTACTTTAAATGAGATAATTTTTACAAGAGATGAGAACGATAAACCTAAATAATTAGCTTTTAAATAATCAAGATTAATAAAATGCTCATAATTTTTTAAAAACAAATTAATATGATTATTTAATAACTTTAAGATCAAATATCGTTTTATAACATCAAATTAGATTTTGTCCTGGTCTCAAAAACTAATGCAAAACACATAAGAATAAATACACTTTTAATTTATGTCCTAATTTAATAATTGATCTATATTTTTAAACTTTTGTTTATTTTAATTTTTCTTTAAAAAATACCTGTAATTTATTTTAAAATATTTATTATCATACAAAATACGGTATTTTAAATATGTTTTTAGTTCCTTAATTTTCATGTCATATTGAATTTCGTTCCTATATCATATTGAATTCCGTTCCTATATCAAACTTTAAATCATTTTTATCTCCATACTTTATCAATGAATGAATGTAATCCTTATAACCAAACAACATTAAAGATTTATTGATGCGACAAAATGGTGTTGTCATGTGTGTGTCCACGTACTGACATGGACACACAGGTGTCAACATGTGAACATACATATGATAACACCGTTAATCATGTTAGCAAATCCTTAAGGCTTTGTTCACTTGCAAAGATTGATTTGAGGGAGAGGGAGAGGATGTGTTTGGGTGAATTTGAGAGTGAATGGTGTGTTATTTTTTTTAAGGGATTTAAAGGTGATTAAGAGTGAATTTAGTAGTAAAGTTTGTGAGAGTTAGTGAGTGATTTGATTGATATGATAGATAAATTTTTTTTTTAATATATTTAAAAGAGAGTTTACCATTTTGCCCTTATGTAATAAATAGTATAAATTTGTGTTTGTATGAGTTTAATCAATTTTTAAATTTGGTATTTAATGATACACTTTAAATAAATAATTTACAAAAATTAATAAGATAAATTATTTATACTCATAGTATTGAAATAAATTTTATCAAGCAATTGTGAATATCATTTTATTTGAAATTTAAAAATTAGTATGGAACACCAGCACTGTACAATCCATGTCATTTGAAGAGAAATAATATTTATAAGTGGCAATTAAGTCGGTTTAAAAAGATGAACATAATCAAATACAGATAAATGTACTGAAATTGAAATGAGAAGAGTCTTACGATACAATTATGCGACTAAATTATCTTAATCATCTAATTTGTGAAGAATTAAGTTGACATTGAAATTCACTTCTGCCATTTGTCGATTCATATCAAGAGTCTAGTTTGATAAATTATCTTCTATCTGTTGAACACGTCCTTGCATATCTTCTATTCCTTGCATTCTATTTTGCAAGTCTTGCACCACATCCCACATTTGATGGATGATTTCAGAATTAGAGTGGAGGGGAGGATCTTCAAAATCACCATCAGAGTGGTTGGTTCCTTGAACAGGGTGGTCATGCACAACATTTTGTGGTTGTGCTTGCCCTTCATCATCATTATTTGCACGATCATGCTGCCAAACACCATCGACATTAACAATATTCAATCTCTTCAAAGAACGTGTCGAAAAATGTTGTCTCTTCCCGATGGTTGTATTTGCATCTGGAGAAAAATCTACTCCACTATATTGCATAATCTGGGTGATCAATCACACCATACGGAAGAGGAGTATCACTAGCCTTGCACTTAAGCATGTGTTGCATTATATGATGAGGCCAATTAATGGATATGTTATTTTTAAGCAACCACATCATTAAAATGTCTTCCTGCAACAGTTTAGCAAAATTAGTCATACGTGGTGTCAAAATATGCACTACCACATAATGTAGTAGTCTGTCATTTACGTTAATAGAACTGACAATCCTGGCACGTTCACCCTGCATGTCCGGTCTCAACATGGAAGCCAATGCCATGTCTCGGTCGAAATGGATATCTTCTGGTATATCTGTAAAGCTTATCTTTCGATCTTCATACTTCAAATGGGCAATGTTGTACCAATCATCTGGTTTAAGTTTAATTCTCTTCTTGTTAACCTCACTTTGTAGGTATCCGTTGGCTGAGATCCTCAAGTTTGAGTAGAAAACTTTGATGAGATCCGGATAGAATGGTCGGTCCATAGCTACAAAGTCAACAAGGCCTTGAAATACCAGGTGATGATGAAAATAAAGACCGGATGTAGTAAAGGAATCATAATCCATTATTTTGGGGTCAACAATTCTTCTTATGTAAAATTCATGTGCATAGTGTTCCATTTGATGAAGATCGCTGAAGAAACGTCGTTGATCTAAGACATCAACCACAGTATGTCTTTTTGGTGGTGGAGGTTCCGTGTTTGTTGCACTTTCTTTGTCTTTTCCACTTTTAGATCTTCTTTTGGATGATGATGACACCATTAAATAATGTCTTCAGATCATAAATAAGAAAGAAAAATATAGTCATACATAAGAAAACAAATTATAGCACACAACAAAAATGAAGTACTTAATCATAAGAAATTAGATCATTACATACATCCATAATGAATAAGTCTTTCATACAATCAAAACATGATAACATAGGGCATACTCTAACAAGGTAAAGGAAAACATAATTTAAGGCTAACATAGTCCAAAGTCATGACAAAATGATAACATAAAAAGATGGTAATTGAGTCCAAAGTGACACAGTCTTTGGATCAAACACGGATATCAATTACTGCCCATCATCATGTTCCATAGCTTATTCCATCGCAGATTGGTTGGCATTCCCATTAACATTTTTGTTGCCAAATGGTTGGTGCAAAGGAAATCATAGCACTGCTCCATAACTTTAGGCTCTGGTATATTCATCCCGCTAAGCATTTCCCATATATGACTCTCGATGTATTGGAATGTTCCATTGCGTCGCATGATCCCCACTTGCTCTATCAGAATATCATTGCGCTTTTCAAATTCTATGACTTGTCTTTCCGCCATCATGGTAATTTTCTCAAAATGAGAGTTCCCAGACCCCCATTACATCCATAAATCCATCAAGCCTTGTAGTAAGCTTGTCAAATTGGGAGTCCAATACATCCACCATGGGGGCTTTGCGCTTCGACCCCCGTGATGTTGACGTCCCGCCAGAGGGGACTAATGGCAGTGATTGAGTCGGGCCAGGACTATACTCATCCATTTGAGTGGGTGAAGGTGGAAGGTGGTAATCAACTCCTTCAAAGCTAGGTGCATCAGGTATGTACTCATTCTCATCATTGAGATCAACCTCCAAACGAGATTGTTGCCTTTTGCGTCGTGCTTGTCTTGCCGTGCGGACTCCACCACCGGTTGCTCTATCGGCTGCCCAAAGTTCCTCCATCAAATCATAGTGTCTAATGTTAGTGACCCTCCATTTAGTCGCATACGGTTTCGCCAGCATTGATAAGTTCCAGTATGTGTTAAAATAATTTGTGTATATCATTGAAAACATAAGCTAAGTATTTAATTATCTTGACCAAGTCTTCCCAAACTTCATCTTCTGCTTCAAACTGCTTGGATGATGAACTCCATGCAAATCCACTAAGTGAACTGAACAAATCATGAACCTCACGCCATTTTTCCTTGAGCACTTTTTGCCTATTCTTTACATTATTTTTGGTCACTAAGACAAACCCCAATTGGTTAAGATTACTCACGATATTGTTGTATGCTTGCGTTGTCCAGCTACCATCAACCCTGTTCCCTAATCGGGCTTCTTCTATCATCGCTGTCAATAGCTTTTCGTCCATGTCTTCAGTCCATTTTATAAATTCCTATGATCCGGTGCTAGAATCGGTACCAACACTTTTTCCCTTGTTCATGTTCTCACCTAAATAAAAAACAATACTAATTATATGAAATTAAATAAATTTGATATTGAAACCAAAAGTCATTCAACATAATTAAGTACATGAAACTAACAATTATTGTAATCTCGCCACATTTGTTCTGCTAATTCATCCCTAAAATTACAACCAATACGATAATCATCTTCACGTGTTTGAGCAGTATTGGTCTCTACATGGTTTTCCATAATCTCTCGGTCAACCTCATCAATTAGTGCATCGTCATTGTCTACACCACGAAGGAAGTTGTGAAGGATGCAACAAGCTAATACAATGTCAGTCATTCTCTCCAAAGAATAATGAGGTTCACTTCCACTTGCTATAATGGGGAATCTTTTCTTCAAAACACCAAATGTTCTTTCAATGACGTTTCGTAGTGATGAATGACGATGGTTAAATAGTTCACGTGGATTTTGTGGTCCTCTTCGTGTAAATTCTTTAAGGTGATATCTTACACCTTTGTACGGAGTCATTATTGCTCTTTTAAGCATGAATCCAGCATCCTCAAGATAGTACTTTCCTACACGAATGATAACATTTTAGATTTCTAGGACGCACAAGTACATGAATAAGAAACAAACACTAACCTTCAGGTATGATCAAGGGGTCATCTCAAACTAGAGCATCTTTCAAAATTCTTGAATCTGATGCTGTCCCTTCCCAACCAGCTAAAACATAAGTGAATCTCATATCGAAATCACATGCGACAAAGACATTTTACTTTGGCCAATCCTTCCTCTCTCGGAACCTTGTGGAATCAGATCTTGGGACCTTAACTCGGACATGAGTTCCATCTATTGCCCCTAGACAATCCTATTTCATAGCTACAAAGTTAAAGAAAGAGCTTTTTCTTGACGTTGTTATTCAAATAAGATAACAAAGTAATTGGACTTTTACCTTGAAGTATGGGAAAAATCGACTATTGTTGGCCAAGTTTGGATGCACATAATTTTCGGATGGCTGAATTAAAAATTCAGACTCCAAGCTCAAAATTGCAGCCAATACATTATGGAAATGTTTGCTAACAGTTGAGCCAGAACGATGGAAGAAAAATGCGACACTTCTATTTTTCACGTTATGCCCAATTATGTGCAGAAATTTAGCTATTTGTTCCTCCACGGTTGACCGTATTGCATCTTTGACTAACCCAGTTGACCTTAGTCGTTGACATAGGTTAATAAATGCCTCTGGTCCCATATGAATAATGTCACGACATCGATTAGTGTGCACCAGGTAAGACATTAGCTGCTCTCTGGGACGGTCTTTGTTGGGGACATATTCCGTAATAATAATGCTATGATTCGAATATATAGTCAATATATTCAACGCATGTGTAACAATGCATAACATTGTTACTGCAGCAATTGCTGTACGCACTTGTAATTGTCGATGTAAATGTGTAACTATATTGAAGTCCACACCTACAACATCATCAAATACATCCTCGCCATCCAAATATGAAAGTTCTAGTTCTTCTTCCATATTACCTTGAACAAATTTAACCACTATGACATACATATAATACACATAAGCATCAACCATTTCCATATTATTCTTTGAAAACATTTGAAAATAAGATAAAATTTATACAAAACATTTCTTTTTCACGACAATAATACAATGAAAAATAAATATGCATACTAATTGCATCAACAATCCACAAATAACACATAAATCCATATAAATCCACAACCACAACAATCCATATATAACCACCACACAAATATAACAAAGAAAGTTTTCAAAATCTACGTACCTTTTACTTCAAAGAAGAAACAAAGTTATCAACACCAACACTTCAACACCTACATCAACCAAATTGATATCAGAATTTTCGACTTAAGAAAAACCATTGTACTCCACCAACCACAAACTACCCTACTAGTCAAAGTATTCACACAGAAAACTGAAACATAAACCAGGGTTTGAGATCCAGGAACTAATTTCACACCACTGTAGGTCTATCTAAAGTTGAATACAAAACCTGCATCAACAAACACAAATCACAAACTCCAATTAAGAAATAAACCTGCTCCAATATCTATCAACTAGCCTCCTATACTTCACAACCACGCACAACCTCCATTATCTCTCAACTAACCTCCTATACTTCACAACCACACACAGCCTACACGCACCACCTCTAGCAAGGTGCAGAGTCATTCATCATCCCACGGACTGCACCACCTGCAACCAAAGGAATTAAGTGGAACAATGAGGGTCAATCCATGAACATAAACTCTATGAGCATCAGCAATTGAGGCATCAGGAACACTACCAGTACATCAGTTCCCATCATGTGGCTTATTGTTGGAGAGAGCATGCAAAAATCACTACACCATCATCGAACACCACCTGCAAAAAAGGAACACAGTTCATACACCCATAACAAAACACCTTCGACTATGGATCGGAAATCATGGATCCATTCCACTCTCCCATGAGCCAAGAACTTCTCCAATCCATTATCCTTCTCGAATCCACTCTCCCATGAGCCAACAAAGTTCTCCAATGCGCCAAATCCAGCAACGGACGCTTCTTAGATCGGATACACTCCATTTGGGATCCGGATCTGCACCATGGGATCGGATACGCACCCACGGGATCGGATCCGCCACTTGTTGGATCGATTCCAACTTCACTGGATCGGTTCCACACATGTGGGGATCGGATCTGCTCACTGTGGATCGATTCCAAGCTGTAGCGGAACCCTTCCGAGCCACCAACGACATCCACCAGATCCGTTCCAGGCCACCAACAACCTGCATCAGGCACCATCTCCTTCCACCGTTGCTGGATTTCTCAAACTCTCAGGTTAGAGAATATCTTCACCCTCAGCGCACCAACAACAGTAACAACAACATGGATATAATTGGAACGACTTTGGTGTCCGAACATGGTCTCTTTCGTGCTTCAAATTGGAACCACTTTGGTCTTTCTCTCCACTCTTTTTCGCACTAGCACTGGCACCAAGCAGATATAACCAACAAAAACAACTCACCTCATATGACAGAAGCCACACCACCCTCTCTGTCAATGCCAAAAACCAACTCTACCTTCTCCCCTCTTCCAACTTATACACCGCACCAACCACACACACCAACCTTCTAACTTATTCAATTGCTATTTAATGGCTGCTGCAGTCAAACAAATTCAAACACAAGTTGTATAGTCACAACATGTCAGGAATCTCGCGAATCTTGTTGCTTTTTTCTCACGAATCTTGTTGCTTTTTTCTGAATGTAGTTGCTTTTTTCTGAGGGAATCTCACTAGCTGCTGAACCTGTGAAAAAGCACTGTACATGCAAAACACGTGAATAATTTATGATGAGGGTAAATGCGTCTTTTAATAGCACTCTCCTTCAAATCTCTGCTTATGAAGCGCGATTACAATATGGATGAATCCTTCAAATCCTTCCCGAACCCCACTTGCAAATCATGCTAACCGAACAAGGTTTATCCCTGCTGATCCATCTCCCTATTTACATTAAAATAGTAAATACATTGAAGCGAACACAGCCTAAGAGTGTATAGTGATGATGACTATATTAATTCATTTTTATAAAGTTTGGAGACCAACAAGGATGACTCAAAGGTTTCAAAGGTCTAAAACAAACTTAAGAATTAAAAATGAGACGTAAAGCAAATTCAAGGGTTTTTGAGACTCAAAGCAAGGCCATTTCTTCCTATTGCTCCCTTTTTTTCTTCCTATGGCCACATAAAATCTAATAACCTATGATGCACGGATACGATACGTTGATCGGATACGACACGTATCCGATACGTCGATACGTTTATTTTGAAAATAATAGGATACGATACGTGATAGATACACGATATATGAATATTGAAAAGTGTACATTAATTCTTAAAAACATAAGAAATATATGATTGTTATTGTGTGAATCCAAATTAAAACTATATGTACTAAAGTTGTCAACATTAAAAAATATATAAATTATTGTCATCGTAAAAGTACTACTATAACAAAACTCTCAAATAATGACCAGTTTCAGTAACAAAAAATATTTTAGAAACCAATTATTTTGGTAATCAAAATCTTGGTAGCTAATGTTAGTGATCAATTTAGAAACCAATTCATAATGAAAACACTTTTAATTATCAATTTAAAGACCAATTATAATTTTTTGAAACTATTTTAGTTGCCAATAATTTTTAGTTTTTAAATTGGTCACTATATAATGACTAATTATTTTTTGTCACTAAAATTGGTCATTATTCAAAGATTTTTGTGTACTGTAATACAACGGACTTTATAGATTAGATACTTCACTGATAAATATCGATAAAGTATCCTAAAATATCAGATACAGATACGTGACCCAAATTAAAATATCGATATGATCATAGCTAATAACCAAAATTACCTGTCATTAAAATTATATATCTAAACTAGTAGGAGACCCGTGCATATGCACGGGTCGTGTTTTTCTGGTTTTAAAATTTGGTTATCTTGAAAAAATGATTTTTATATTTTTATGTATAAATAAATGATTAGAAAAAAAAATATTTTGAAGAGTTTAATAGTTAATTTAATTATATGCACTGATTAGATTGATTTAAAGATATATTATTCATATAATTAGCTTAAATTAATTATTATTTTATGTTAATATTTTTTAGTATATTTCATGATGAATTGGTTGTAAGGTAGGATTTAAGTATATCTGTAATATGTATTTTTATTTGTTGTAATATATATTGTTATTTAATGTTATTCTATATAAATGATATATTTCGATTTAAATGATTTTAAAGGATTGATTTGTTAATTTGAGTATATGAAATTATTACAATTATTAAGTAAATATAATTCTGATATAATAACGAAGAATTAATTAGTTTGATGTACTATATTCAATTTTTTTAATTTTGGTTATATATGTAATGTTATTGATTTAAAAGTTTATTAATTGTTGCTAAATTTAAATTTGATGTCATTACTTTTAAATTTGATATATAATGTCATTAAGATTTTAATTGCTGATTGAACCTATTAGTAGATATCTTAAATTGTATCAGAAACGTTATTTTTTGGTTTAAATTAATATCATTAAATTCCAAATAAGATATTGATGGGAATACGAAGAGATGGTGACAAAATGAATTATGGTTTGTCTGATCAACGTGTTCAGACTGATATTCTGCAGCTTATTATTCTAAAAGGTCAGGACGTTTGGAGTTGCAAGAGACGTTTCCTTTAGTTTGGTTAAAAGGAGATTTGAAGACTGTAGGTTATTTTGTCCAGAAACGAAGAAGAAAAACAGTCTTCCTCACGAGTTACAGAAGCGTCCGACGATCGAATGTCTACGTCCAAGGCTTTCAGCTTCACCAATTTCTACCAGAACTCTGTCATGGTGATGGAACCCTTAGAGGTTAGTCCGTTTGCATGTTTGATTTTATTTATGTTTTGTGTGTTTGATGTATACAGTTAGTTTTTTGACGAAAGTTTTAATTTTTCTGTCATCCTTTGCTTCAACCATGTCCATTATATTTTATACAGTTCTTATTTTTAAAGATCCTTGTGGTTTTTTGTATGACAGGAGTGTCTGGAGTTCGAAGAAGGATTTTATGAACAATGAGGCAAATATCTACTGATGGGGACAAATTTTTTCAATGATTCGAAAGGAAATGTGATCAACATAGAGTTTGAACAAACTCTTCTTCCTCAGAGACAGTTCCGTGCGGTAGAGCAGTTGATGTGGTTTTATGAGCTAAATGATGTATATTACGTCTGTAGTCTTTATTGTGTAGATCGATACTTTCGCATAAGGTTGTTCGATCTGGACTGGAATGAAGTTGTGTATCCTAGTAGAAGAAACAATGGTCTTGCATGTGACCCTCTGTCCTCAATCAGATTTTTCCAAGCATTTAGAGTGCAGTTCATTCCAAACACGGTATGGAACTTTAGTCCATTTTTTTGAATTTGTAATGTAGATTTGGAATTGTTTTTACTAATATAGGGTTTCTATTGATTGTTCTGATAGTTGTTGATAATCTTGCCCGATTACTTCCAAATGTTTTGTCAGCAAAAATTTCGTTTAACGATCCGGTGAAGTTGTACGATCCTTTGACAAAAAAGTTTGAAATATATGTGGACACAGATGAGGGTGGAAGGATGGTATTATTTGGTTTTTGTGAGTATGTTGCATACTATAGGTTCGTTTCTCATTGTTTCCTACATTTAAATTATGTAGGAAACAATATCTTTGTTCACAGGATCTTCTTGGTGGAAGGAGTTGAAATTGATTATAAAAGAGATTTCGACAATGGTTGCAGCAACAAAGTTGAAGTTGATTCTATTGATTGTGAGAAAATATTAAGTCCTTATGATGTTTGATCATCTTCTTTGGTATGGCTGATAGTTGTAGTTATGGGTTTATAATTTTGGTTTATATTTATGTTGTTAACACAATTTCTTTCAATGTAGTATCTGGATGCGAAGTTTGTGAAAAAAGGCTTGGTGAAGGGGAGAAAAAATTATGTTCTAACAAATGGCCAATCACAATACTGGAACTGCAAGATTCGATGGACAGGCAAGAGTTCATTTGAGTGTTATCTGACATGTGGTTGGAAGAAATACTGTAAGGATAATGGGATGGTTGCTGGTGATCGTGTTCGATTTATGGTGCAGACTGATGAAACCAACGTCATCCAAATTCTGAAGATTTAGCATGTATAAGTGTTTGTTGTTATTTTGGTGTGTAAAACGAATGTATGGGACTTATGAACAATGTCTTTGTATTTGGTTTTCTTTATTTCAACATGTCTAATATTTTGTATGTAAACATTAATATTTTTTGGTATGTTGGCATGTATGTTTGTCTAATATTTTATATGTCAACATTAATGTTTTTTGGTATGTTGGCATGTATGTTTATGAAGACCTGAATATTTAATATTAAATGGAGTATGTATTGTAATGATATGTAGAATTTCTGATTGGTTTATGTTAAATAATTTCATTTTAGTACTTTATATTTTTTTTAAGTAGATTATTAGAGTAAAGAAAAGATTTGAATAAATAAAAAATATATATTATCAAATTTAAATTTTGAATTGGTAGATTATTTGAATATAAAATAACTTTAAATAAATTAAAATAATATATTACCAAATTTTGCATTATATGAAACGTAGAACAAGAAAAATTAAAAGTTAATCAACTCATTTTTAATAGTAATTGATAAATAAAATTGGTAATTTATATAACTATTATTACGTAAAAATCCATCCAAGTTCATAGAATATAAGTATTCCAGTTCGCAATATTATTATACAAACTAATTAAATTAGATTAAATAATAATGATAATCTAAATATAGTAATGACGTTATTCATACCTGATGCACCCTTTATCTTGGCCTGAGTAAGAATAATAGTAGGATTAGATGTTTGACTATGTGTCCTCCAATAAGTCAATAATTTCTCACAATATGAATCCCACAATGTGCAACAAATTATAGCACCATTGCATTAATGACATAACAACACCATATTACAAAATAGTTATCAAATAATTAAAAAACTACTGTAAATATAAAACACCATACATAATGAAACGAACCTCAAATCTTTGAGGTCAAACACAACATTTTTCAAATGGGCTTTCTCTTCTACGTTGTCCAGCACACCAATCACATCTAACATACAAAAAAAGAAAAAATTCAACAAAAAAACTAAATATAGGACACATAATTTGATACAACAATAAACTTACCAACCAACAAATTAGCACAATACTTTCCATCAATAATATCCTTTATACTTTTGAACTTCCAAAGCTTTCTAGGTATGCTTGCAATGAGTTATGGTCGTATAGACGTTGCTCCTATAAACAACAGCTTAAATGGATGCTCACAAACTCTATATTGAGCTCTGTTCTTCAATAGTTTAAAGTTATGCATTATGTAACTTTCACCCTCTTTTAGTTTGTCTTCCCAATCACCCATATCTTCCTTCTTAATCATTGCAACAATAAGATCACTCTGAAGAACAAATTAACACAGATATGGTTAAATATAGTTGTCATCTTATAAAATAAAATATACAACATACTAAAATATGGTACTTTACATTACCTTTTGATCCATCAGAACCATTTTCATACTTCGTTTGGAATCCCATGACTCAACATACCACAAATCTACGATTCTGACAGCAAGTTTCAACGTTTCTCTTCTTCCATCAATATCCTTAATCATATCAAATTTTTTTGCCATCTAATACATGACAATAAATTAGGTGTTAAGTTTCAACCAACGACACAACAACTTCAAATAAATAAACGAAAAATAAACAAAACAAAAAATCAAGGTACAAATCATCTTCAACAAAATAACAACAAAATAAAGCGCAAAAAAAATATAAAAACTTTCGTCAACAAATAATGCGCATACAACTGAAAAAGACTTTCAATAATGAAAAAAAATCCTACAAAAAACATAAAAACTTCTTTTGAACAAAAACATCAGAACGTCTTCTAAAAACGATAAACAAATAATATCTGAAACAAAAGGAAACTTCTATAAACGTCTTTTAAAAGATACTACAGCACAATGACGAAGAAGAAAAACCATGGATAAGGAAGAAAGACGCATGAAGAACAATAAACAGTAAATAGAAAATATTTAAATTTTAATAAAAAAAATTAAAAGATCAACAACAACGATCAACAGAGAAAAAGTAGTTAAGAAGTTAAGAAAATAAACTTACGGAGAATAAGAAAGGAATGAAGAAGAAGGAGAAATAGAGAAGAAGGACGAACGGAGAAGAAAGTTACCTAGAGAAGAAGGACGCAGCTAACTTGGCTTGGAGAAGAAGGATTTTGAAATCTGACAGCAAATGTCTATCAGACCATTTAACACACTGCACCGCCAAAAACACTACAACAGGAAAATGACTAAAATACCATTACTCTAGCACACGTGTCAATGAAGGAGAATGTCTACTTCAGTAACTTCATTATCCTAACATATTTTTAGATATATAGTATCTTAGATATATAGTAGACTCTGATTATCTTTTATTCTTTCCCTTCCTTTCCATGATTATCTTTTATTCTTTCCCTTCCTTTCCACGCCGCACAATAGTCCCTCTGTTCTGTCACTCCATTCTCTTGAGAAGAAGCAAGAGTGGCCTGGATCATGGAGGAGACATAGTTGCACACACCAAATCATTACTAAAGTAGGAAGTGAGAGAAGTTATTATATTTTGCAACACACTAAAATATTCTGAAACAACTTTTCCAAAAATCCAAACTCACCTTCTTCCACCTTTTTCCATGGAGTGAGGAAGGGAGGTGACAGAAGGACGGTTGTGTGGCGCAGGAGGAGGGGAAGGGATTAAAGATAATTAGAGTTTAGGTATATAATTTTAATGAAGGTTAAAATTGGGTTATTAGGTTTTGTGAGGGTGCAAGAAGAAAAAAGGGACGTACAGGGAGAGATGGTCCTAAAGCAATTAGGGATAAAAATATATTTTTTAGCCTTTTTTGCCTGGTCTGAAGCAATTATTTACTTGGATCTTGAGTCAATTTTGAAAACCAAACATTATCATTGGATGTACAAAATCTAATTTCATATTTAAGAATTGTAAATATATTTAATTTATAATTTAAAATTAATAATAATTTTCTTTACATGAAAGTGACACTGCACAATTAATTAAATCATTTATCACATGAAAAGTATTATTAGAAAGATAAAAGCATGAATGACCAAAATTATACCCGCGTAACAAAGTAAAAAGAACTTATAAATATTGATATAAATAAGAAAAAAATATTACAATTTTAGTAAAAAAATTTAATTTTATCTTTTATTTTGAACTTCTTTAATCGTCAAATAATTAAACATATGTTTACTCGTTAATAAATTCTTATGTTTAGTAAAGAAAAAATTAATGATATTAATATACAATTAATGTTAAAAAAATCACTAAAAATTTTAAATTTTCAAAACTAAAAAAATTCATAATTGGATATTAATAGTATTTTTTCCTTAAATAATTATATATGACCATTACTAATAACGAGCTAATGTATTAAATTGCTTTAACGGTTACATAATTATCTTATAATATAATTTGTCAAACGTAAATAACTATGATTTCAATATCATATATTAGGTGTGTAAATAATTATTTAAGTACGTATAATAATTACGTTGAAATCCAAATTATATATATACACACTATTTATTTGCAAATTATCATTTTGTACCACATAAAGTTTAAAACTCAAAACTTTTTTGGCTTTTATTTAATTTTATTTTTCGCTCTATATTCTATTTTACATTCGCGTAAGCAATGTACAAACACACACACCATAATGGCTTGAATATACTAAATTTCAACTTCGAGTATCCAATTCAAAGGTATAAAATCATAGAACTAGCGATGTACATGACATGAACAACCTTAATTTATCAAATTTGAAACAGGAAGAAGTGTATGAGTTGAATCCTCTCAATCTTGATTTCTCAAACAGAGGATCTGTTAATGCATGTAACTGCAAGTGATTTAACGAAAAGATTAATATCTAAGAATTTGGACCCTTTAAAGCATAATAGCTATTTTCAAGCACTGTTGGATGGTTTACATAATCATCGTTCGATTGATTTGTTGTGAGAGGTTATTGATAAAAAATATTCATCTATGTATACCCTTTAACATTGAACTCATTTCCTTCTTAACCATGTGATTGAAGCTCAGGTTTCAATGAAGGAAATGATTCCCATGTAACCAGCAGATCAATTGTTTGACCATTGTCACCATCAGCATTTTAGTCATTTAGCTATTTCCATTCCAACATCATCCAAAACCTGTCTCTCTCAAAAGCATGAACAGGTGAAGCAGAAACACCAACTTTTGCCACCTTGTTTTGGTGCCTTTTCTGATTTAGAACTAGGACTTTTCTGCAGTTCATTCTCTGGCTGCTGCTCCTGGTTTTCACCTTTCTCTTGCTTTTCTGATGAATCTTCTAATGATGAACTAGTTCTTCCTCCTTCAGCTGTCAATCTGAAAGAATTCAAGAGCAAAATGATGGTCAAAAGCAGGACATCATACCACTAAGCAAATCAAATTAACTTGAAGAAGAACAAAACTTGAACAGAAATGATAGATGAAGCTGAAATTATTAGTCCATCTTTGTTTCATGTGCACACTTGGTCTTAAGAGGTTCATTTTAAGTCTAGTTCAACCTTACAAATTTGGTTTATAAGTCGATGTTAGGATCTATTTATATACTGTAAATTTGTTTTATCTCCAGTTAAAAGATTTCTAACACATTCCACTCACACTTAATCATATACATCTCGAGCATAGAATTAACGAGTGTCCGATAGCATAATGACCTAATAACCGATGATATCATAGATATAACAAACAACAAATCTTGTTAAAATAAACTTCAGATGAATCTAATATTATCTGAAGAAGTGAATTTTAAGTCTAACTATCCATACAAAACAAGTTTGTAACATAAAGTATCCACTTATATATTAAAAATTTACCTTATCTTTAGTCTATATGACTGGTGAAGCTTAAAAATTAATGAATTAGATTTATGGTACATGTAAAAAACTATCCAAAGAAAAAGGCAGTAATTTGGTCAACTGTTTGAAAACATTGTCTAAAGCCAAAAAATTGAGCAGATGGTCATAACATGAAGTTCAAGTAAGACTAATTTCTGTCAAATATCTTCCACCAAATTTCTGTAGCGAGGCTATCTTTGAAGTTATCAATAAAAAGAATATAAGTTATTGACAATGCACATTTTGCACCTCCTTTATTATGACATCAACACATGTTAATGATCAATGCTGCAAAGTACGAATTATTAGCAAAGTCTTTTGTGGTTGGAAAAACCAGTCTGAATATATACAAATCCTGATTATTTTAGATTTCATCAAATAAGATTATCCTTTGGGAAGTTACAGCATATAAGAAAGATATGATGGAAACTCACATAGGAAATTGAAATGAACGTGTGCTTATATCGCTTCCCATGGAACGAAAAACCTTTTTAGGTTCCCCATTAGGGATCTTTGCTTCGTTACTATGATCATCTGGAGTTTTGTTCAACACTGTCCCATCTGTGGAAACTTCTGATGTTTCTGTTTTCTTGGTGTCAGCAACTGAACCTGCATTTTCACTTGATTTTTTCTCATGCTCTTGCTTTCTAACTGAATCTGAAGTTCCAGTGGGCGAATCTAATGAGAAAGAGTGTCTTTCCATGTCCACATTTTTGTCTTTACAATTTGCCTCTTGAACAGATGGCAGCGTTGCTGTATCACCAGTCCTAGGCAATTCCCCAGATCTGTTGCTCAATGCAAAAGCATGATCCTTTGAGAAACTGTTGTTTCCTATGTGTATGCTGAATAGTGATTCATTTGAGGCCACACTCCATTCCAAAGGACTTGCAGGTTTATTGAATATAGAAGAGGGGATTCTGTTAGGGTCATACCCAGGAGAATTCATGAGCTGAAGTGGAGGAGATTGGGACACTGACCCTCCTTGGAAACTCCACACAGGAGAGCCATAGATGCCACAATACTTGGAATCAGCATTGTCCATGCCATCATCATCAGAATCTGATGATGATGAAGAAGATCTAGGAGATCCTGAAGAACCTGAACGCTTGTGATTGGGATAATCATCATCCTCAGGTAGATCAAAATGCACTTTTAGTTTCTTACCACTTCCTCTCTTGCTGTTCTCATGATTCAAATAAGCCATTAACTTTGGAACTCTGCAAAAAGCAACACCAGTAGCACTTTTAGACCACAATTCTTTCTGACACAATTTCTTTTTGGCAATCAACAAGCTTTTGAAACGGATTATTCTTTAGAGGAATTTCAACATACACCATGCACACAAGAGCTACAACACATTACAATCACCCTTAAACATGAAGAGATTGTTTGCATCATTAGCATAATAAACGAATACCCTTTTGTTATTGCACAATCGCCAAATGAAAAATTATGAAAAACTTACTATTTTTAGGATGAATTCTCGAAATCCCGTAGCTTCAATTTACAACGACCCTTCAAAGAAAATGGTGCAAAATGAGGTTCATTAGGAGATTAACCTGTTTTGCACCATCGTTCTGGAGATGGAAAATCACAAAGAGAATCAAGATGAAAATTAAGAAAAGGAGGGAGAAGCTGTCATGCAAGGATATTTAAGGAAATGAAAGCTGGGTTTTGGGGTATATGGGTTTGTCTATGGAAAAACACAGAAAAGTTTCACAATGCATTGATAAAGAAAGGCAAGGAGAGGATCTCGGGAACTACTCTGTCAATGTAACAGAGTGATTAATTATGACATATAAGAACTCAACCAACTTTCATAGTTGTTATTCCTTACATGGTTAATGTCTAACGATAATGTTTTATCAAAGATTATTATATTAAAAGAAAATACTATCATTCCCAAAAAATAATCTGTCCATTGATATCTTTATTTGGTGACTTCATACTTAATATAGCACATTTAATTAAAAAGTCTATTATATCTGATCATTACATGTTGAACCAAAAGTGCCATTTTTGGCACATAAACACATTTGATCTGTAACATGTTTCTAATTCTTGAGAAATCTAAACCAAAAACCCAAAAATAGGGAGTAGCTAAATCAAAAGTGAGGACAAGTTATTTACAAAAGGGCAATTCAGAAAATATGAGAACAATGGAGGGTTGTTAGAGAGCTAGAATATAAGAAGTTTTTCCTATAATTGTAATTTCTACCGGCCTTAATGTACAAAGTTTGTGAAACATGCAAGAAGCTTGGTACAAAATATCAACCCTGTTTGCACTTATTTATATACTATAAACTCTTCTTTGATTGATACGAGATATCTAACAATTTTTTAGATTCAGCCTTTTAGTACGGAAGTTCATTCCCTCTTCATTAAGCTATGCCCTTTTCATATTAGCCTTCAAAATTTATCCTTTCAGAACAGAATGCCAAAAGGGTTGACATGTTGGCACCGAAAGAGAACAATTGTTGCCTTGTTGTTGCTAATAATTATGGAAAGAAATCTAACATATTAATTTGTTCAAAAATACTCATAATTTCACTATTTACATGTGAATAACTAGAACCTTTGTACTTGCGTTAGATACACTTTTTTAGTATACTTTTGAACACAATTTCTATGTTAATGAAAATTTGTTGAAAACGTTGCTAGATCCTCATTTATTATCAAAATGGCACCTAACAAATTTTAATACACATTTTATGTTTTAATTTCTCTCTTTCTTTGCAAATAAAAAAGTTAACTATTTTGTATCTAAAAGTGGATTAAGCGTAATAATAAAACATTTTTCCTTACCAAAATTAGTGTGGGTAGCATGAACAAGTTTTTTATTGTAAGGATTTATAGTTATTTTGTATGAAATTGTTTTATTCAATTTAAGTGATGGTCCAGGAAAATAGGCCCATAAACATATTTCAGTTTTAGAATATGTTAACAAAACATTTTTCATAGAAAAGAAATATAAAAAATTATTTAACAAATCTCAGAATTTTGCAATTTTAATAAATTTGAAAATAATAAAATATGTTTGTTAAAAAATATATGTTTACAAAATATATATATATATATATATATATATATATATATATATATATATATATATATATATTAAAGTGTTGTGTACTAAGAAGCGAAAAATAAATCAGAATACCCTATTGTATGTTTTATTTTAATGCCTCTGTTTAACTTTATGTTAACAAATAAAATGACCTAATCTCGGACCCCAGTTTCTCCAAGTTTCAACACTGAAAATATAAACCTTTATGAAATAACAAGGACAAACAATTTCTACAAAATGACACTCTTTGAGAAGAAAAATGAGCATCACCAGAATCAGAGTCCTGACAAGCTTATAATAAAAGAACAGACAACCTTATAACTCTCATTCTCATTCTCTGTCTCTCTGATGTAACATCATCTTTAAACTCCCTGTGAACCACTGTAACATGGTTTGTCATAGCAGAATTTCTTTGAACCTCTTAAGTTGAGTTGATCTTCTCATCCAACTGCATTGGAACCTTGTTCTGAAAACTCCCCACATCCTTCAAGGGCATGTCTAGAATCTGCAGAATCTGCAGCAGTTATGACATTGACACATACAAATACATACTGAAATTTCAGGTACCCAAAAAGTGTAAATTGGCATTGCTAGAAAAAGAAAATGCAGAAGCAGAACAATCTGCAATTGCATCATTGGTGTGTACCTACCTTTGGTTGATTTTTATCAGGTGGTAACATTACACCACCATAACCACCACCACCACCCCTTCTGGTTCTGGCAAGAAGGCCTTTGGTTATTGGTGACATCATCATATCAGTTGGACTTGTATATCTGAGAAAAAAAAAATGCAGAAAAAAACTGCATCATGGAATCACTAACCAAATTATGATCATCACCATCTGCATGTTCTCTCTTCAAAATTTCTTAAAATCTTAAAATGATCGAAGATTACATAATGAATTTAGTTTCAGCATTCACTTTACAAAATCTGCACCACTGTATAACCTCGGAGTGAATGTTTAAATGTGGAGAGTTTCCAGATTCTACTGAATCAATGCACTTTGTGATGATTCAATGAAAAGTATCAATACAGACAGTGGATTTTGAACCAGAGATTTGTCGACCTAAATTTCAAATTTATGAACCTAATTCAATTCAACTAGATTTTCCATTATTCATTTATGAGCTTAATGCGATAAAGAGAGAAAGATAAAAGAAAAATTACAGATATGAAAGAATTGGGTGTCCAAAAAGTCATTGGTGAATCATAGATATAACATTGATAATGATATATAAATACCTTTCAGGGTATTTGAATGCCTTGGGGACTCTGAGATGATCTGGAGTAACAGGTTTGCGCAATTCATTTGAGGAGTTACTACGATCATTGTTTTGGTGTTGTTGTTGAGCTGGAGTTGGTGTTTTGCATTCAGGTTCAGCTTTCTGTACTTGAATTGGAACTTTTGGAGGAGTTTTGAGCATGTTTTCCTTTTCCATCAGACTATTATAGTGTCACAGAGCAACAAAAATGAATTCTTTGATGTGCAAAAGTTGAAAGATGATGAAGGCAAAAGCTAGGGGTGCAGATGAATGAGTATATCAAATTGGTGGAAGATGAAGTGACCGTTTGAGGAAAAGGGTTTGCAACGGTCAAATTGTGTGAGAATTTGCTACAATAGAATTCAAATATTTTTGTCCGTTGGGATGAATTATGTTACCTAATGCTCCAAAATGCACCAAATAATTAAACATTTAATGTGTTTAATAATTTCTGTAAACTAGAAAAAAAAAAACAAAACTAGTACAAAAGAAATAAAAAACATTACTTTTAATTAGGTATAATAAAATAGATCAGGTGAACCCATGAAAGACATATTTGACTTTTTTTCGTAAAAAACTAAGTAAAATGTCAAAGAGTGGCTAAAACAAAAAGGGGTGGTGGGTGAGGACAAATAATGTACAAAAGGGCAATCATGAAAATATGATAACAATGGAGGGTTTTTAAAGAATTAGAAAGAAAGAACTTATCCCTAGAGTTTGTGACTGTAATTGATGCATGCATATTTTCAAGTGTTATAGATGATAGATATACTTGGCCATGTTGTACAAAACTTCTGAAACATGAACGAAGCTTAGCACAAAATATTTGCCATGGTGGGAATTTTGCAGTCTCAGCCCTTCAATGTTGGAGTCCCTCCCCTCTGCTGTAAGCTATGCCCTTATCATATTAGCCTTTAAAGTTTATCTTTTCAGCACACAATTCCAAAAGGGTCCGCATGTTTGCAACTCAAACAGAACAATTGTAGCTGATAATTATGCAGAGAAGTTTCAGTTTTGAGAATACAATATGCTGTACAGTTTTGAACTAAATATAAATTTCACTAATCAGAGTATTTAGTTTACCTTCTTTTCAAAGAATAATTGCTTATTCTGTGCAAATTTCCTTGGAGAGCTTTTCCTTTGTAAAGAATAGTAGTTGATTTTGACAGTGAACAGCATGTACTGGACTAAAATTATAGGTAAATATTGCCTTATGCAGAAAAGATAAAGTCCTTTTTTTTTTACTGATTATGTTGGTGTTGTGATCATTTACAGATACAGAAAGTAAGTATGTTCAAAATAGCATAACCTGTACATCATTATTCTGCCAAATTAAACATGTTAGTTCTTCAATTCATCAAACACTACCTCAGTTTACCGGTGAATGCAGAAGAAAAACTAAGGTACACTACACACATTTATGCAGTATATCCTAAAATCTTAATGTTACTATGGTAAATCCAAGCACATATTTTTGTTCTTTGTTTCTGAAATTTGGTTGCATTTATGATGAGGTTTTTGCTGCTCGGAGGAGGAAAAGGGCAAATGAGAGAACTGAAACTTATGTGTTGTTGGAACCAGGAAAGGATGAAAGGTTTGTTTCAGAGGAAGAGTTGAAGGCAACATTGAAAGAGTTGTTGGAAAATTGGCCTGGGAAAGTTCTTCCTCCTGATCTTTCAAGATATGAGGACATTGATGAAGCTGTTTCTTTCTTAGTGAGATATGTTTGTGAACTTGAAATTGACGGAGAAGTTGGTTCAGTTCAATGGTATGAAGTTCGTTTGGAGTGAATGGAGGAATTCGTCTCCATGGATAATGTTTCCCTTTTTTTTAAGGGTTTTCTGAAAAAAGAAAATAAATAATTTATTTATTATGGTAAATATTAATATATTTTATTTTTAGTAAAATAAAAAAAAATATTATTTTAATACAATACTTTTATTCTTTTGATTTTATTTAAATTCTGTTAATTACTAATATAATTAAGTATATATTTAATTTTTTTCAAATTAACTATGATAAGGTAGTATAGAAAACTTCAATTACATGTTAATAATAGTTTTTTCTTTAAGAAAAATACGGGACTGACTATTGGTAAAAGTTAAACACTTTTTCAAAATATTTATGAAAAGTAAATTGTTTTTCCAAAAGTTAAGATTTATATAAACTCCTCCTGAATGGTTACGTGATAATTTGTGTCTAATCGATAAATTGAATATTGATTAATCCAATTTTGTTTCTTAATTTGTTTTAGTGAATTAGAATGGATATGAGAGAAAATGAAGGTGAAAGTAGAGTTGTTTGCCGGGAATCTTAACCAGTAGGGTTAAGAATAATTGATAAACATTTATTTTACAAAAGTTCATAATTAATAATATTAATTAAATTTTAATTTTAGTAATTATTAATATATTTTTATTTTATTAAGAAGATAAAAATATTTATAAATGTTATATAATTTAAGTTTTTTTTATATTTAATTATATTTTAATTTTTAGTAACATCAAAATAAAAGACAAATGGTTAAAAATTTATATAATTCTAATTGATACTAAAAAAAAGTTAAAAGATAATTAAATAATAGAAAAATCTTAGATGTTTAACACTTTATTACTTGATAGTTGATATACTCAATGGCAAAACTTAAACAAAATCTATAGGAATGTCAAATTAGATTTTTTATATATAAATTATTTTTTAATTAAATAAAAAGACTCTTCATTTTCTTTGTTTAAACCATTTTCACAAAGTTATTCTTGTATGTATTTTTCAATTTATAATCTTTCTAATTCATTGAATTAAAGTAACATGTGTATTCTAATTTTTACTCCAATTCAAGATTATTCAACTAATTCATTATGTGCAGCGAAATTCGTAATGCAACCCAAGACACATATCTAGGGATGTCAATAGGGCGGTTAGGGTACGGGTAGTAGCTCCCCCGTACCCTACTCGCTGGATAAATATCCGTCTTGTATCCGTACTCATATTCGTCAGGTATCCGTTATGCGGGTATCCACCTATTTTTTTCATATCCGTTGGTATCCATGGGTACCTGCGAGTACGGATTTTTTTGACATCCCTATACATATCCATACAATTTTTTACCATGTGCAATGGAAAACACAAAATTTCTAAATTTCATAATCTATGTTATACTAATTTCGGAAAAAATATAATTAGGATTAGTGCCAATTTTATAAAAGAATCCCTACAATCGTAATTAGGCATACTAATAATTTGGAAAAAACTTAATTTGAGATAATCATCCTAATAGAAGAATCATAAATACATAAATTATGATAAGATATTAACCTCGATTCATGAGAGATATTGTCCATTTTTCAATCTTTTGTTTCCTAATCTATCTCTTTACCTTTCTTTTTGCTCTCATTATTTCTTAATGAGTTACTGTAAAAGAACATCATACAAAACCTACTACCTTTTATTAACCAATGTCCATCAAATTGGTTTTTATTTTATTTTTTAAACAATAAATATATATAAATAAAATAGGTGATAAAATATTTTTTTATTAAATTTAATATAAATAAAATAATAAATATAAATACAATTTAAAAATATATATAACATATATAAAAAATAGAATTAATTTTTTTTTGGGAAAAAATAGCTCCCTCTTGTCATAACAATGGTCCGTCATTGGATATACTTAGTTGGATTTTGTTTTCATTTGTTGATTTCCCTGTTAATTTAAGCTTTTTCTTTAAGTCTAATTATATTTTAATTTTTAGCAACATTAGAACGAAAGAGAGAGAGTTGAAGGGAGAGAACTTGTACAACACTGTTAACATTATTTTATTATTTGCTAACTTATTTATTTTATTTGTGTGCATCAAATAAATTATCAATTACACTTACATAACACTTATGGACATTTTTATCATCTAAATGATGTAAACTAATGTAAACTGCATTAATGATTATTTAGGTCAAAATTCATTTACCATAATCAACCACATTTGTATAACACTTATAAAATTATGTTATTTAAATTAGTGGAGTTAATCATTACAAATTTCAACATAAATGTAGTGGAATCAAACATCACTAATTATACCTTAAATGCACTTATGAAATTATATTATTTTAATTAGTGAGGTTAATTATTCTAGATTTCAACATAAATATAGTGGAATCAATGATTTTTAATTATACCTTTAATAGTGTGGCACGAGTTGACATTTCCCTTGTTTGACTTAAGGAAAAGATTGAGATAAATGAAAGGAAATGAAAGGAAAGTTTATGAAAGTTAGTGAATGATTTGATAGATTTGATATATTAAAAAATATTTTATTTGATAAAGTTAGATGATTACCATTTTACCCTTGAGTTTTTTTTTATATTAATTGAGTGTTTTTACTATAGCTTGAAGCTTTCAGTACAACATCTCAGATTCCCAGCTATTCTTCACTAAGGGGTATTGATTTTTGTTTTTGTTTTAATGCGTCGCTGATAGGTTATGTTACAATTTCTAGGAAGTTCACAATTGGAGAATTTAGAATACATTCCAAATTTACGAATTTCCCATATTTTGACTTGTCAACGACGCCACCGCTCAGCTTTGTCTCAACAGCGCTCAACGCCGTGTTTTACGAATTGAATGGCGCTCAGCCCTAGTTTTTCACCGCTCAGCCTTGGGCAGTTTGACAACATTATGTATTTGAAGCACTAGACGTGATTCCAGTGGCGTTAGACACAGGTATTTACTTCAAAATCAATATTTTATTGTCCAATCATGCTCCATTGAGTTCTTGCTTGTTTTCCTCCACCACAAATGTTTTTTATTAACTTATTTAACACACTTAAAAGAGAGATTAAAGGCAAAACAAACATAAAACAACTAAAACAAAAAACAAAACAAAACACACTAAACTTGAGGATATAACAAGATAAAAGCTAGGAAAGAATTGATTTATTCATGACAATAAACACACAAAAAGAGGTAAAAATGGACATTATCAACTCCCCCACACTTAAAACCTTGCTTGTCCTCAAGCAAAAGGTAACTTGGCTTACAAACATATATACTCAACAAAGGTCAAACAACTAAGAAGCAGGTTCACACAATCAAATCAGACAACATTCATGAATGCTTAGTGTGATGAAAAAAAATTATTACTTTTTGACTATTATTTATTTATTTATATTATTTTCTATGTTATACTAAAAAAATTTGAAACATAATTTTACAATAACATATCACATAATTAAAATATTCACATAAACATATATTTACAATATTGTATGCATCTTATATCCACACTATTTAGTATATCTTATATTTCCTATATTAGAAGAGAAATAAGTGTTATTTATTTACAATTTCCCCTTCATATACTGGCTTTCAAACAAGTGGAGGGAAAATGTTATGGATATAGTTCACTTGGACTGTTGAGGGTAAATAGAAGGTAACTCTGATTTGTCCTTCGATGACAATCGACGCATTTGGAGCAGAGAGGAAAGTAATAGTAGAGTTTCCAGTTTCCTGAAATGTCACAGAATTATTCACTGCATTGGTTTGCCATGCATTCCTCGGGGAAACAGCCACAATGCCGATGAAGAAGGGATCATGCATGTTGGGAGCATACATCTATGATAAAGTTATAAAATTTTGTTTTTCACACACAATTATAAAATAGAAAAGTGAGACAAATATCACATAAAAAAAATACAACAAATCATAATAAGATAAAATGAAATGAAAATTCTCCCAAATCCATAAAACTGTATTTTATCATACTTTATAAATATATTGATTAATTTTGTAGTGAGTAGTCAGGATAAATGAGCTCATGGTCAACAAAGTAACTCAAGAACATCTCATCTTGAGTAATACTAACTCGTTTAAATCCCCATGGTGTGTTAATTGACAAAGAAAACTTTGGTTACATACATAAAAAATGGAAGATAAAGAAAACAATTTTCTCAACGACAGAAACCTAAATCAACATTTTAGTAACAAATTTAATCATACAGCGCATGTCGTAGACTTCTATTTATTGTGTACAGTTCTTGTTCACTATACTTACCAACACCATTTAATCGATCATCACTAATGAGAAATGGATGTTACAGGAATTTATAAGTTGTTGAGTAAGTCTTTTTTTTTTAAATAAGTTGCAGTGTCTTTTATTTTAATTTCCTTTCAAAATTTCTTTTATTTTATTTTTTTGGATGTTACACTTAGAAAACCAATATAAAGAGAATATGTATAATCTTGCAAATCCTCAACTTTGGTGCTCATTATGCAAATATCACAAGAATGTATGTATATGCTTTATAAAAGACTAATAATTATGGCAAAGATGTTTTCATTGATCAACTAAAGGAATCAATCCTTACTAGAAAAAGGTGTTTCACTCAAGCACACTAGTGTATGAGGGTGTATGTTCTTCTCTCTTCTACCCCTAATTGCACACAATTTGACTTTGTTTTTCATTTCAAGTGCTAAGAGTTATCAAAACATGCAAACACCAATAAGGACTTTATTTGTTGAATTGTGACAAGGCTAGGAAGGGGAATGGTGTTTCTAGGTAGCATGAATGAGTAAAGAGAGCAATCACATCAACTTACCAAATTTGTGTATTCACCCCTCTTCTATTTGAACTAGAACACAACCAATCACCATATTGTAGCCACATTATTCTTTTTTTTCTCTTTTTGATTTTTTTTCTTTTTCTTTTAAAGATGACATATTTACAAGAATGCATCACATCAACCCCAACCAACTCCATTTTGTTCCTCATGCTTCCCCTATTTTGATAACTTCCCCCACACTTGAATCACACTAATGACCATAAAATATACTCTCCTACTAAAGGTGAGGTGGTCAATCATTTTCAACAAAATTAAAGGGTTCAAAGGTGAAAGAAAGTTTATTTAAAATGCTCAAAGAGTTGCACAAGGGTTGTATTCTTGAAAAACAAGGTTGATCTTTAGGGTCAAAATATGTTGAAAGGAAAGAAAGGGAAAATTTCATGTTTAGATGTAGACATGCAATTGAAAAACAACTAGCAATGAAAATCAAGGAAAGTTAATTGTGCATCAAAAGAGATATCTCTCAATAGATAAAAACTTTGAGACTCAAAATCTCACCCGATTTAATCCTAAGGTTGTCATACAATTTGTCATAGTCATTAATCGTAGTAAAAACAATAACAACATTCTCAGCATACAAACATTAGTACAACCACAAGCATCAAATTTCACAGGGTCACAACACACTTTCAATGTAATCCAAAATCAATTTTTGAGCAAACACAAATGGTTCTCCTCAAAGTCATGCAAAACTCACTCAAAGTCATGAAACCAATGCATTCATATTTTTCAGACCAACCAAGTCACACTTTTGATTATTGAAAGCAAGAAATGAAAATAGAAAAGGAAAGAAAGCAAACTCTTTTTGGGTGGATACACCTGCTGCTCAAATCTCTCAGCTCCTTGTGTCTTCATCCATCTTCAATACCAGCACTCACAAGGCACAAAAGATACTCCAACAAACAGGTTAATCCAATAATATTAGAAGCCAAGATTTAAGAATTAAAAATTGAAAAACATAAAAATAAAGGAAGATAATTGAAATGAGAAAACATTAAAATAATAGGAAAAGAAAAATGCAGAACTTAAACACAAGCACACCAACCAAACAACAATTCCAATATGCGAAATGATTAAAGCAAATTTCCCAAGTAACCTCACTCAGAGCCCTCTTATTCTAATTCCAATATTCATATTTATTTCAAAATCAATCTTTTCTTGTCAAATCATGCTCCCTTGAGTTCTTGCTTGTTTTCCTTCACCACAAATGTTTCCTATTAACTTATTTAACACACTTTAAAGAGAGATTAGAAGCAAAACAAGCATAAAACAACTAAAACCCAAAACAAAACAAAACACATTAAACTTGAGGATATAAAAAAATAAAAGTTAGGAAAAAGTTGATTTATTCATGACAATAAACACACAAAAAGAGGTAAAAATAGACATTATCACTTCTATCCCGCAATTATATTTCATGCTATAATATCTTGTCTTGTAACTCATGCCACAAAACTCAGAATCACAATATTAAAGTGAGAGAAAAGATGACATTTTGAACTTGAATTTAGGCATATGAAACTTTGAAAAAGGCTTTGTATTTAGATATATGAACAAAGGTTAATTGGAATGCAAATAGGAAACAAACAGTAAAAACCCAATTCAGAATTATGTAATAAAGAAAGTTTAATTCTTACGAGATTAAAATGGTGTGATATGATAGGCACTACGAATTGGAAAGGTTTGATAAGTCAAATTGATCGTCACAAGAATTGACAAATTCTTGATAAGATCGATGGTTCAAGCAAGAATCCTAGCTGAGAGTTTTCTTCTTAACATTATGTCACTTCAGAACCTTAGTTGATCAGTTTTGCCACCCTTATCTAAAATCACATGCAACTATAGGGCTCAAAACCTAAAAGGAGGACAAAAATAACTTACTCTATTTGATTCTTTGATCATGTAGTTGTGTAGAACAACTCACAAGGATCATAACTACGATTCTTGATCGTCAAAGAGACAAAGAACGAGTGAGATAAACTAGAGAGAAGTCAAAGAGAATTTAAAGAGTTTGGTTGTAAGGTAATGGTGATTTTATAAAAATGAACTTTAATTATTAAAATCTTTATATAACTTAACCCTTTAACATAAAAATTTGCGGTGTATTATTTTCAATAAAACCACCATACTCTTATACATTCTTATAAGACATCACGTACAAAATTAAATTTTTAAACAATTATAATATCTATAGGATCATTAAGTGAGTTACTTTTAAATTTTGTTGTCTGTTTATACTTTTATGATTTTATAATTATTTATGTTTTATTTTTATAATTTTCTTTTTATTTAATTCTGTAATTTTATATTTTATAAGTTTGATATTGTGTAATTTTAATTAAATTTAAAAATAACTTTCATCTTAAAGAGATCTAGTTACCATGATTTTTTATAATAAAATATTACAATAAAATGTAATAAAAACTCAATTAAAATTTCCAAAATCACAGGAACTCAAATTAAACTTGAAATATATTCGGAAAAATCTTTTCAGAGCGTATAAATTAATTTTGAAAACAATTTTTCGAAACAATTTTTTTCATATATTATTTTTCTTTTCTAGAGTGTTCTTATCCTCTCCTTTTCCTCTGCAATTTTTCTTTTCTATTGTGATATTAAACAAAACCGTACAAGTACACTAAAGTTTTCCTCTCGGACAAAAATATGTAAGAAAGGTTGTCGGACACTGTTTTGAAGAGGACATGGAATCATTTCAAGAACTAAAGTACTATTTCAATTGAAAAAAATTGCTATGCAAACAGAAAATAATCACATTTCTATGGTTTTCTTTACTTGGTGTAATTTCATACGGATATTATGAAAGTGGATAAATTTTGAAAAAATTTCCACTCATAATAAATTATACAAAGTTTGGATAACTTTATTATAAAGAAATTGTGTCAATTAAATTCGATTTTACTTAATTGAATTGAAATCGTGCTAAAATAAAGAGATTTTAGTGTATAATTTGAAATTGATCACACGATTTTGGTTAAAAATGAATTATGGAACAAAGAAAAGTATGTTAAAATGACACATGCTTCTGAAATGAAAAAGACCCATTATTCCTCATGACTTCTATTGTGAGAAAAAAATAAAATTTAAGTGAAATTATATTTCATTGATACGACTTCTTTATATTAAGTCGTTCCAGTTTTGCATCATTTGTCCTACATAATTTTCTTTTTAAAAATTTGTCTCACTTGAAATATCCAAATGGAATTGCACCATATATACCTGTAAAATACCTCCTATGGATAATACAATGAACAATAGCTATGGATCTATTTTAGCACATGACAAACGGTCTGCTATCATATTTCCAAAAATAACAATATTCACAGAAAATAATATTAATGTTTACATATACTTAAAAAACAAGAAGTGGTTGTCTTTTTCATGACTAGGGACCCATGATTGAATTTAGAACAAGATTTTCAACTTTGAGAGATAAGATAATTAAATTTCTCACTCTTTGAGAAAGTTAGATAATATCTTAAATCATTTCAGAGGGTCCCATTGTGAAATTTCAAGCCGGTCCCCTCATTTTTATTTGACGTCTCTATTTTAGGAAATTCGTTGCAATTAGTTTTTTTTTCTTTAGTTGTACAGTAACTGTGTTAATTATGTGTCACGTGTCAAAACATGATTATTTTAACTTTTTTTAAATTTTTTTTATAATTTAAAAAAAAAATTGCCACGTGTCAATTTGACATTGTGCCACGTGGCAGAGACAGTGTGATGTGATAGTGGCAGTGCCACGTGTCACTATTGAATGTGAAAAGTCTCAATGTGGTATCTGTATTTGTTATTTTGTTTCAATTTGGTTCCAATTTTTTTTTTAAATTGAATCAATTTCATCCCTATATCAAATTTAATTTTTATATAAATTTTACAATGATAATTTTATTATAATTGATATTTTTAACAAAATTAAATTTATTTAAATGTATATTTTATATTGAACTTTATTTAAATATTATTTTAAATATTTATATATCAATAATTTATAGACAAATATTAAAATATTTTTAATTATAAATTCATAAACTAAAGAAGACCAGAATAAATAACAACAAATATCCCAGTATCACAATAAATATATATTTATGAAGGGTCTCAAAAAATCAGAAACCTGAAAAGATGAGCAATATTCCAGTTGTGCTGGTGCTACCTTATCCAGCACAAGGACATGTGAACCCTTTGATGATCCTGTCACAAAAGTTGGTCAAAAATGGTTGCAAAGTGATTTTCGTGAACACAGAATTCGACCACAAGCGAGTGGTGAGTTCCTTTGGAGACCAAGAACATAGTAGGAAGCATGAGGAAGAATCGGTGATGAAGTTGGTTTCAGTCCCTGATGGGTTAGGAGCTGATGATGATAGAAACGATTTTGGCAAGCTGTGTGATGCTCTGCAGAACTCGATGCCAAAAGAACTTGAGAAACTGATACATAATATGCATTTGAAAGGTGAGAACAAAATCAGCTTCATTGTTGCAGATTTGTTCATGGCTTGGGCGTTGGATGTTGGGAAAAAATTTGGAATGAAAGGAGCGATAGTGGGCCCTGCATCAGCTACAACGTTTGCCCTAATGTGCAGTATTCCCTCTCTTATTCATGATGGGACCTTAGACTCCGATGGTAAGATTACTCCTTTACTGTGCTGTTCTTAGACATTGTTCTATTTTTATTTTTTTTATAAAAGAATAGTTTAAATGTGATTCAGTTAATTTAATTTAAGATTAAATATATTTTTTGTTTTGAATTAATATAAAATTGCGTTTTTTTTTTCTCAATTTATGATATATTTTGATTTCAAAATTTAAAAGTGAGTGGAAGTAGACCTTTTAACTTAACAAAAGTGTGTTAATTTAAAAGTGTGTTAATTTATGTTTCAAACTGATATTTGAGTTTAGACCGTTTATTAATTTTTATTTCAAACGTAAAATATGAAATATCACTACTAAAAAAATTTCATATTTCTACCAGTTTTGTTTTTAAATTTTTTTCGTAAGAAATACTTACAAATTTTGTTGTGAAAAAAACTTTTGCAAGAAATTGTTACCAATTTTTTTGCAAAATATTTTGTATAAAACACTTTTCGCAACAAATTTTGTAGGAAATACTTGTAAATTTTAAAATTTTGTAGAAAATAATTATCCACGAAAGAATTACCTACCAATTAAAGATTCTTAGAAAAAATGGCAGTAAAAAGTCTTTTCTTGCAAATTTTTTTAACAAATTTGTAAGAAAAATTTCATGTAATATGAAAATTTTTAATAATACACAATTTAATAGGTAAAAAAAATTGATTTTTAATTGAAGATTATTTCTGTATATGATCTACATTTATTATGCAGATGTCATACTCAAAGTTTTCATGCAACTTATTACACCAATATATAAAATTTAGTTTAATTGATTTATTTAAATATAAATAACATGATTTGAATAGTTTCATTGAATAGCCAATACAAATTACGTGACCATGCTTATCAACCAATATAGTATCTTTAAGAAAAACAAATTTTCATACTAGTGTCTTTCTTTATAGTGATTTATGAAATTATATTATGTGGTGCATACTGTAGAAGTATTAAATATTAGATGATAAATAAACATGTCTTTATAAGTATTATTTGAACTCATTTATGTTTTAACAGAGAATTTTTATATTGATTGAGTATTGATATAGATAATACCTAATTTTTTCAATTGAATATGGAGATACCAGTCCCATCCCATTTTCATACCTGTCTTAATACTGATCTTGATCCATTTAAATTATTAAATAATCATTTTATTAGGTAACCTAAAGAAAAAGAAAAAGAAAAAGAAAATATATATATATATATATATATATATATATATAATATTCTCTTGGTTTTTATTTTTATATTTTTTTTTTTATTTTTATTATATACCTTTGTTTTATATTAACAAAATTCACTAATATCTTCAAGAAAATTTCTCCTTTACCATGATGGATGTTCAAATAATGTACTTTTAATTACCGTTAATCACAGAGTTTTATGTCTCACATTCAAATATTTCTATAATTTTTTAATATTTTTATTTATTGATTTTTCACATATAAAAATATTTAATTGCTAATTTCAAATGTTCAAATGCATAAACCTTGCATTATGTAGTTAATATAAAAAATTTATCTTTTTTATTTTCTTTGAGCCTTAATTTGTTTTATATGAATAACTTTTGTTTTGCTTCAACAATTATCAATATCTCTTACAATTTAACTACTTTGATATTTGAAAATTTTTTCTTACATCTCAAATATATTTTTCATCTTATCACACATTTAATTCATTTAATTTTACATTTCTTCATTTATTTTATTTCATTGAATTGTATATCAAGTTGCTTTCAAGACACACATCCAATCATTTTTACTCTATTTTAATATATTTATTTGGTTATATTTTTATCATATAAAATACCGTTTTTGATGATTTTTTACATAATCATTTTTATTTTCTAACTCATTTCATAAGTGTAATTTTATCACAACAATTGTATAAAAACATTTTAGTTACTATAATATAATAATTTAATATTATTGTCATGTATCTTGTTTATCACCATCCAACATAGATTGAAGTTAAAAAGATAAAAGATTTATGCCAAATTTTAATTATTATTAATTTAACCTTTGTTATTTGTACAATTTTGTTCAAGTGTTGTATTATAATTTTTGTTAGTATATAAAAAAAAATTAATTAGAATTTAGAAAAACTAATTAAAACATTAAAACTTAAATACTTATTTTTTTTCTTGTAATATTTTTAAAATAATTTTTAATGTTATCAACTTTGTTTTATTTTCCAAACTTAATAAATATTTTGATTATAAGAGACAGTAAGGCCTATTAATTAAACATTGAATAAAAAAAATTGCCACAATAATGCTTTTTTTTGTTTTTTTTTTTTTTTTTTTTTTGAAGGTTTTA
>Ga0214544_1001937_pt1 | contig 43586 bp, 25 predicted proteins | sample CNSS3metaG_FD_160074 | JGI IMG/M metagenome (GOLD analysis project Ga0214544, IMG submission 160074) | Root nodule microbial communities from cowpea collected in UCLA plant growth center, Los Angeles, California, USA - CNSS3 | ecosystem: Host-associated > Plants > Roots > Nodule | place: USA...
CACAATTAACGCTCAATTTAGTAATAACCCTAAATTTAGAAATGGAAAACTAACCCCTTCTAGCAAATGAAAGACGAACTTGGAGAAGGTGGCTTTAAGGTCTTTGCACGCTGTTAGCCAAATGGGGGTGAAGAGCAAGTGGGACGAATCTCAAAACGCTGCAAATGGGGATGAAAACGCAAAATATTCGGTTCAAAATGCCTAAAATCAATTCATAATCAAATCCCAACAAGTTTGGTGGTGAAAAACGTTCGAAACTCACCTAGATAAAGTCGAAATGGGGGTCGCCGGTGGAAAACGCTCGCGGAAACAGTGAAACAACGTAGGGTTTCTGCGTTTCGCGTAGAGATAAGTAAAACTTAACGTCGGTGGTGAAGGAGTCCGACGTTAAGTGACGTTGGGGGAACAACAGTCTGACGTCCTTTTTTAAATGACGTCGAGGTGTTTTAGGCAGACGTTAAATTACGTCTGATCTGGAACAGACAGACGTTAAATTACGTCTGACCTGGAATAGACAGATGTTAAAAAAGTTCGATAATTTACAAAAATGCCACCGGTAATTTTTAACGTTGGAGTTTTTTTGGGCAGACGTTATAGGGGTGACGTTATAACGCTTTTTTGTGTTAGTGCTTGCCCATCGTGCGTTCGACGCATGTAATCACCATACAAAGGACTCTTCGCCCATTAGCAACCGACGGGAACTCAACCAGTTCCATGCCCATCTTGCGTCCAACCATCAAGCACATCCCAGAACCCTATTGGACTTAGTCCTTCAAGCCCAAACACCACAACCACATGCATATACTTCCTATACTTATGAAAGAGTAGTCAAATCAACACATAAAGCACATACAAACATGGCAATTCGCATAAACTTGCTTAAGCTAGGGACCCTCGCCCAAGCTAAACCCTTAGTCTCGCTTAGGCTAGTCCACCTCGCCTAAGCGAGCTTAAAACATTGGCTTCTTCACGTTGTCTCGCTTAGGCGAGATACTCTCGCCCGGGCGAGTCACACCTTCGCTCAAAATAACACACACATCTCGTCTGTGTTATTTGATTTATTATCATTTTGTTAATATAATTGTGAGTGGTGAGTGATATCATAATTATAGGATTATAATGGTTATTACCAAATGTTAATTGGCATAGTGGTTGTGCTTTGGCATTATGAATGGAGGGTCACGAGTTCAAAACCTTGATGGACATAAAGTAAGCCTTATTTTTGCTAAATATTAGTTGCAGTTTGAATGTGAAGAGGCAAAGAAAACCTAGCAGAAAGGTAACCTGCTGAAAAATCACCAACTAAGGGACTTGAATAGCAATTATATTAACAAGCATACATGGAACTTGAACCCAAGTCCTCTCACACAATCAAAGTACTCTCAACCACTTGAGCTAGTACTTTTCCACATCACATCAAATAATAATTAATGCCATAAAGACTCTTTCTACCCACATTTATTAATTAATTAATTATGTAATTAATTAATTTTCACGGGTCTTACATGAAACACACTGGGTACATATGGATTTTTACACAAAAAACAAAATAAGAATGATGAAATTGTTAGATACAAAACACAGTTCGTTGCTCAAGATTTTTCACAAATCATAAAACCTGATATTGATTTGTGAGAGACATATTCACTAGTATTGGATGCAATGACATTTAGATATTTGATTATCCTAGTTACACAAGAAGATCTGCATTTACATCTAATAGATGATGTTATAACGTACTTGTATGGTTCTCTTAAGACTGATATTTATATGAAAATTCCTGAATGATTTAATTTCCCCAACAAGACAAATTTAAAAGAGGATTATTCAATAAAACTAAACAAGTCCCTTTATTGATTAAAGCAATAAGGACATATGTGGTATAACCGTCTTAGTGCGTACTTGTTAAAAGAAGGGTATGGAAATGATCATATTTGTCCTTGTATTTATATGAAAATATTAGAAAATGAATTTGCCATCATTTTTTTTATGCAGATGACATAAACATCGTTGGAACTCTTAATGAGCCCACAAAGACAATTGATTACTTAAAGAAAGTTTAGATAAAAGATCTTGGAAGGGTAAAGTTTTGTTTGAAATTAGAAATTGAGTATTTAAATAAAAGTGTTTTTATACATCAAGACATTTATATAATGAAGGTGCTTAAAAGGTTATAAATTGACAAGTCACATCCATTATGCATTCCAATGTTTGTAAGGTTATTAGATATTGATAAAGGCTCTTTTAGACCCCAAGAAAATGAACTTCTTGGTCCAGATATTGCATTTGTTGTAAATTTGTTAAGAAAAAAATATTTTTTCACATACATGAAGGCATTTGATTAGAGTAAAACATATACTTCAAAGTATATGGACTTATTTTATCCAAATGATTCAAAATCATATCTATTGGGTTAAGCATATGCACATTATTTATCAAATCCTCACAATGTCACAATGGTTAATAACAAACATTATATTTGTTCACATGTGGTAGCACAATGATTTCATGGCGGTCTGTGAAACAAACCATAACAACGACATCGCCAAATCATGTAGAATTTTCACAATACATGAGGTAAGTTGAGAATGTATTTGGTTAAGGACTATAATTCAACATACGTGACAAACTTGTGGTTTATCGTTGGGAAAATTGAATTAGCAACCATATATGAAGACAATAACACATTGTTCAATTGAAAGGATATTATAGAGATAAAAAAATTAGTTGTATGAAAAATTGACAGATTTATTTGCAATTTTTTTACCAAGGAGAACTTTTAAACAATTAATTTACAAGATTGGACTTTGCCATCTTAATGATGTGAGTTTACATGAGGGGAGAAACAAATTATCTCATGAACAATATTATATTAAAAAATACAAAATGTTGTTTTCTTTTTTCTTTACTAGGTCTTATCCCAAAGGATTTTTACTAGGTTTTAAAGAGCAACATTCTCTTATCAATGGACACCCAATGGGGAGTGTTATGAATTAATAGTTATCCATTGATTTGATACACAATTTGATACACTTACTCATATGATTGATATTATATGATTAATTACTCTTTATGAGAGGTTTAAAACTATTTGACTATTTAATTTCTATTTGTTATGGGTTACATATTGTATGTATAAATAAGACTTTTTCTATACGCGATCAGATATACAAAAAACTTACTCCTTATTTTCATTCTCTATTAGTCCTTGTCTTTTATTTATTATTAGCTTTATTTTATAACACAAACTTATTTTTAAGTATATAAAAAATAACATTTAAAAATTGAGATTTTTAATAATGTAGAGTGCTACAATCTAACGTAATTATCCTAAAGTCTAAAAACATTATACACGTGCTTAGCATTTTTTTTATCCTCTTAATTATTATTTTAAGATTTTTTTTTTAAGTTTATCCTTTGTTGTTTTCCTTGGATCAAGTGTGATTAAATACTACTTTTAATGACGAGTTATTTGGATATTAGTGGCTAGATAAATATCTTATTTAAACTAGTAGAAATGCATGCATGTTATATGTGTTAACTTTTTTTTATTACAACAAATATTTTATTAAACTGTATAATAATTTTTAATTATTGAAATAGAAATATTAATACATATTATGAAATAATTTTACTAAAAAGATAATTAAGAAAATAAATGTTTTGTAACTTTTTATTGTATAAATAGGTTTTTATATTATGAAATAATTATATGAATTCAAAGTAAAATTGAAAAGGAAATTTTTGATTTGTTTTAGGAAAGAAGTTAGTTACAAAAATATAAAATTAAAAAAGAAATGTGTAAGTAAATCCTCTTTTATTAATAATACATACATATTTAGTTTCTAAAAAAATCACGTGTTGATCGATCAAAAAATATTCCACTACAAAGTAATATTCACTGGCAAACATATTTTTCCAACGAATTACCGACATGCACCAATCCATTTGTAAATATGACAGGTAATATTTACCGACGGATATAGTCTTTGGTAATTACCGAAGGTCAAAATTCGTCAATAATTACTGAAGGACACTTCCATCGGTAATTATCGATGCATATTAACCTTCAGTAATTACTGACGAATATCTGTCGAGAAAAGTAATGTCATGCAATAGGCGAGTAATTTTTCAATAGATCTAGCGATGGTAATATTTATCAGTATTGTCAATGATATTTTTGGATAGATTCTACAGTTCCAACTTCCTAAGCTTAGATAATTATCAGACTTGCAATCTCATAGATACAATCAGACCTACCAATATCATATATAATTCTAGCCAAGTAATCCAAACAACCATCATACAATATTATATGTCTACATACACCACACAAACATCAATATTCTAAAATGTCTATATATAAAATAAAAAACAATCTAAACATCAATCAATCATAGAGTATAATGTGTTCTTTAACTAATGTAACCACACATACAAACTCAATATAGAAAGAAGTTGTAATAGTCTACATAATCATCAAAATGATTTTCTTCTGCTTCAGGGTCTTGTTGTTGTTGGGACTATGGCTGGACTACGGTGGGTTGGACTAGAGTGGGTTGTACTGGAATGGGTTGCACTAGAGTAGGCTGGACTAGTGGGTTGCACAAAGTCTTCCTTTATTTTTTCCACCGACGACGTCAACCCAACACTGTGTCCTAATGACGTCTTCTTGATCAGCATCATCATTATGCTCTGATGCATCAACACATGACCCTTGCTCAGATATGATTTGTGACAATCTACTTGAAAATTTTTGTTGTTAAAGAAAACAATGATAAATTAGTTAAATAAGGTATGATATTTAAGTTTAAAGGAATTAATAGTAAAAGTTTTTGTTTACATGTGTTCTCTAAGACCTTTCATGAACAAACTGGTCAGATGCCTTGCGAAGATAAGTTTGGTAAAATACCTCATCAATATACGCCTCCCGCCCTAGCTCTTTTGCCTTTAACAAAATAAAGGGTTATATATGTACATCGATTGTAAAAGAGGTAATTTATATCGTAATATTAAAATAAAAGAAATTAAGGTTTATACTTGATGAGTCATTATTTTCCTCCATTCCACTAGCCTTTGTGTACCCATTTGATAGTAGTGCTTAATTGTGTATCTTTAGTGTATTTTCATCTATTGGGCTTTATTGGGTCACTATTCCGAATTTGGGTTAATTTCACATTATTTGACCTAATTTTTGTTTTTAATTATTTTTAGGTATTTGAGTGAAGCACTTTTGGACCTTGGAAATTTATCTTAAGGTCAAGAGAGAGTTGCCACGTGATTTCCATATCATTACCACGTTTGCGCCATGTTAGTCAACCTGTCCACGTCATTGGGCTAGCATTTTCAGCCCATAGTGGCATTTTTGTAATTCTGAATGGTAGAATGACATTTTTGTAATTCTAAGTGGCAGATTTGATGTGACCACGTATAGGAGGTGGATTTTAGGTTTTCCAGCCACCATCTTCTTCTCCATTATCCATTTTCACGTTTTGAAGCTTTGGTGGGTGACCATGGAGGTGCCTTCTTTCGTTTTTCACATTTTAGCACTTGTTTCTACCATTTTTATTCACATTTGACATCACCTAATGTGGGTTTTAGGTTTTGAGTTCATTTGCTAGCTTGGGCATCTCATTTTGTGGATTGTTGACTTGGAACAACACCTATGTATGGGGTTTTTGGTTTTTATATCACTACAACGATTTTCGTTCCATTAAAGCTTTAAAATTCTCTTTTGCTCTTGAATTTGCGTTTGAATATTACCCAAGTTAGGGTTTGATGTTCTGGTTTTGTGAATTCCATTTTGAAGGGCTTGTATGCTCCATTTTCACGTCTAGCTAAGCTTTTTGTATTGATTCCTTGAAGAAATTGAATTGAAACCATGAGGTTGATGTTTTGCAGTGCACTTTCGTTCCTATTTTCTCTTCATCCTATTCAATTCGTAAATTTGAATGAAATGAGAATTTGTGATGCTTAATCATGGGTCCATGTTTTCTACACTTTTAAAGCCCTTGTTCATGCTTAGTGAGTTCGAGTTTTGCCATAGTTGCTTAATCTATATGTATGTGAAATTCAAAGAGGATGTGTGCTATGCTTAATGGCATAATGAAGCCCTGTTAATTTTTGCATAGTTGATTAATTCTGGTTTCATGAGAGTAAATTTGATAAGATAATTAATTTGGTAAGTTGTGATTGGTGGATTTTCAGTGGAATCAAGGAATCAATACATTTTGAATTCTGTTCAATTAAGTTTCGCTATTAGATTTTAGTAATTTTCTGTTGAAACTGAATCTGCCAACCCCCCTTGTGTTATAGTGTTGTGTTTGTTTGGAAAATGAAGCTTTGAACAAGAACATTGGTTGTTGGGAGACGACTCTGGTTGGTTACCACATATTGCATTTATCTAGTTTAATTTGGTGGGGTACGGTCTCTATCATACCATACGAAGGGCATGCTCATAAGTGGTAATAGAACCACATGTGTGTAGGGTCCCACCCTTTTCTAAAACTCTATTCCTTTGGGTTGTAGCACATTTATTGCGATAAGAAGCAAATTTTCAATGTTCTAGTAATCGATTCCAGATATGGTCCCCAATCTAATAAGGGTGCTCTCACTAAATCATAGCATCTCTAAACATCTCAGTTAGCCTATGAGATCTATGTTGTGGAAATTTTTTCTAATTTGAGCTTCGTGCTCACGTCGCACCTAAACCTTCATCTTTAAAATAAGTCAAATACAAATCATCTTGATAAGACATTATGAAGCATGGTATTTAATGGAAGTATACATCTATTTTGGATTTGAAATAAATACATGAATAGAAAACGAAAATAAGTTCCATGAAATTTTACCTTAAATCGCTGCCAGAAAGGTTCTTTGTCTTCTAGAGGTTTTGCTTACCATGATGGCCAAGGCGAAAGGAATTGTTACTTAATTGATCTTGTGATGGTCTGAGAAGCAACTCTAGAAGGAACAAACCTGTATATAAATGCATAAAAGTCATGAAAAAGAAGTCAAGTAAATATCAAGTCATGTAATACAAATTAATATTTAAGATAATCGAATATTACCCTCAATTAAAAGACTCAATCATCGCTTGCTCATGGAGAAGAGGGTTAATATCATCAACAGCTAAATCAGGAGCATCTGATGTATTGGCAAGATCAAAAGCGGGATTTGAGGATAAGGAAGGTCTAGAACCAATGTGAACCACAACAGGGGAATGGTGACTAAATGGATGTACTTCGAGCTGGTGCTATATGCAAATGTTGTGGTGTAGATGTAGATGGTGTGGTAGGCATAGCAGGGTATGGTGTGGGTACCCCAACAAGATGGTGCCTGAATGGGTGCACTCTATGGTATTTGGTTAGGAACCTCTATAATATAGCGTGGCTACCCTTTTGGTTTTTCTATCTTCTTCCCTTTATCGGAACCAGATGGACGTCTAGGTGACTTGCAACAATCAAACTATATAAAACCACTAAATTCAACATCAAGTATCAAGCAAATAATTATTTTACAGTTTCAAATGAAAATTGTTAATTCACAATATCAACCACAAAGATAATACTTTCATAAGTGATATATTTAAAGTTTGTCAAAAGATAATTAAGGAATGTTTTACATAAATTTAACAATTACAACAACCACAATAACATCTCACAACAACCAAATAGTTCAATCATTGTCGTCATCCTCCTTCTCCTCATCATTTTTTTCATGATCGTCATAGTCATCGTCATCATGATCTTCTTCGTCATTATCATCATCATCATCATCATCTTCTTCTTCTTTTTCTTCTTCTTTTTCTTCTTCTTTGTCGTCTAGATCTTCTTCGTCGTCTTATTCTTCTTCTTCATTTTGTTCTTGTATTTCTCCTTCCATTTCTTCAGGAGCATAATCAAAGTCATGCAATATAGATGCACTTCAACTTCAATTATTTCATGGGCATGTGACATTTCATCAACTTGATAGGGAATTCCCTCTTCCAGCTCATTGGACTAAATGCATGTTAAACCTGATGTGTCTAATATAACCCAACCAAGAGGGAGTGAATTGGTTATTTAGATTTTTAACTGTTTTAAAGAGAATCTTGAATACTATCTTTAATCTTGATAACCCTAATAACCAGTTTTCCAAATTTGTATTTTTGGACTAATTTAATCAATTAGGAAAGGCATAAATGATGAAAGAAGCAAAAGAACACAATAACTTTTATACTGGTTTTATTCAAGATGAATATACGTCTAGTCTTCTCCTAAGCAACTCGAGCTCAAGAGGATTCCACTAATCAATAGAGTTACAAGAATTACAAGAACATCTATATAATTCAACACCCTAAAGACCAAGGAGCTTGAACTACAAATCAATAACTCCCCTAGATGCAATGCCTCCACACAATTGCAACTAGACCTTCACTCATACAGTGAACATAAATACTTTTCAAAAGAGCACAAGGAACAAATACACCTAATGAATGTGTAGATGTGACACTCGATCCTAATGCCAAGCTTGACCATCCAAGACTGAATCCATCATGAATCTTCTTGAATGTCCAATTGAATGATCTCCCAAGAAAGCAAGAACTCTACGAATCTCAATCTTAGAAAAATCTCTCAGAAAAGTCTCTTCTCAATTCAGTGATGCATAATTTTCAAATTGATTTCAGATATGTTTTTAAATCAGAGTTGTGCTGTTGAGATTAGTGGATTATAGAATTTACCTAATTGATTATCGTGGGTGAATTTTCACTACATTAGTATAGTGCCTTTTGATAATCCATTAGTTAAATATCCAATCTATTAACAAATTTTGCATTTGACATATTCAAGTGTTTGACAACTAATTTATACAATTCAAGCTTGGCTTACACATAATCCTAGATATACATCACCTATACAAATGATAAGTTCAAGAGTAATCCTAAAGTAGTAATTCGACATCACCAAAATCAGCTTTGTTAGATTGAGCAGGCTCCCGTTCTCAACAATCTCCCCCTTTTTGATGATGGCCAATTTGATCCTGCAATAGAGAAACAAGACAAAGACCTTTCTCCCCTTGGATATTAGCAAAAAGAGCAAAGGGGTGTGACATAACCAAACAGGCACATGCATGGAACATCATAAAATAACAGCATAGATTATGACATTATTAAAAACGCAACAAGTGTAATCATCAACACATTATGCACTATAAGAAAATGCTTCATTAGTAACCAAATTTAGTGACCAAAAGTTGTTAGTCACTATAGTGACAAATTTAGATACCAATTTACAAAATAAAAAATTATTGGTCACTAAAATAGTCACTATTATAAATAAAAAATTATAATTGGTCATTAATTAATTAGAGACGAATTTAGAAACTAATTCATTTTGGTAGCCAAAATCTAGGTAGCTAATTTTTAGTGACCAATTTACTTTAGTAGCCAAAACCATGGTAGTTAATTTTAAATAACAATTTAGTGACCAATTATAATTTTTTATTCATAATAGTGACTATTTTAGTAACCAATAATTTTTTACTTTGTAGATAGGTATCTAAATTGGTCACTATAGTGATTAACAATTTTTAGTCATTAAAATTGGTTACTAATGAAGCATTTTCTTGTAGTGATGAAACTAGGTTAAGATCATAAGGCATACAAGCAGAACGCATATGAGCAATTAAGTAATACAATATCATGGTGCAAAGTATTTATACATCAGAGTGCATACAATCAGTTAAGGATTACAGTACTAGCATATGACTAATATAATAGATTATGTATGTTCATAAGCGAATGACCCATAACAGGAAAACAATAATCGTTTAGAGAATTACCTAATGGATTAGCTAGCAAGTAAAACACATAATACAAATTAGGAGAAGGTTGTTTAATAATAATCAAAGTACGCAATTTCAATCACATTATCAAAACACAGTATAAGAACAACACATGCATCTCAACAGAAGGTGATTTAGTAGCCATCAAGGCACACAATTTTAATCAAGCACTCAACACACAATCACAACAACAATCCATTTTAATCAATTTGAAGCTATTCTAATGAATTAATTTATGCAGAAATATGAAAAATGCACATTTTACTTCCTTTTTAGTGAACAAACATGCAATAAATTCAAAATACGGGAGTACTACAACCAATAATTATTCTTGATCATAATAGACGAGGAACTTTTCAGCTTGGCAATGCCTAAAATTTGACCTCTGTTATTATCACCTCTTGTAACATGACCATTAATTGGCTTTCTAAGATATCTTGCTGAAGTTCTTCACATCTCCTTTCATGTGTCTTGAGCATCCATTATATAAAAGCTACATTGTTTCCCTTGCATCGAGACACAATGGAAACATAAATTAAAGAGAAGATGCAGGTACCCAATTGAACTTGGGTCCTTTCATGTTAGTGGCTTGAGGGGTTCTTTTAGGTACCCATTTGTACTTTCCTTTAGGAACCCCACAATTCTTAAAATAGCAAGAATTTGATGCATGACCAAGTTTAGAACAATATGTGCAAGTGATAGATGATGGTTTGCGCATATTGAGAGAATTTCTAAAGCTTAATCAATTAGATTTTCCAATATAGCGTATTCCTTATCTATTAAGAACACTTCTTTGAGATCCTAGCACTACATCAAGATTTGATCTACCTAAAGTGAATTTTGTGAGTGTTTTCACTAGGTAATCTATCTTTTCTAGTTGTCTTGGACAATTTTCACATTTGAGAGAACCTATGTCATATTTGGACCTAGAATCTTTCTCAGCTTTTTCTAATTTTTCAAGACTCATTTTCAAACTTGTATTTTCCTTTTCTAATTGCTTTACCTTGCTTTCTAGCCCTTTATTTTCTCCTTTGCACCTATTATTTGATTTTTGCAATCTTATGGCTTTCTTATGCAATTCATTAAATACATCAAGTATTTCACAATAACTATTTTCATAATAATTGGATTTGAAACTACTCACACTACTCTTAGAGGAGCCTATTCCAACCATCAGACAAAGGTTGGTTTCTTCCTCAGTGCTTCAATCAGAGTCACTGGATGAGCTGGAGTCACTGTTGTAAGCTTTCTTTTTCTTCTTGTGCTTATTTGCCTAACCTTTCTCCTCAAATTTATGCTTCAGCTTGAGTACAGGACAATCCGATTTAATGTGTCACGTTTGCCATACTCATAGCAGGTTGGAGTGCTAGAATGCTCTTGCTTCCTAGAGTGTCTTTTATATATGTTCCTCATTATGTGACTCGAACTTTATCTTACCACGATCTTTGAGCTTCTTCGATGGATACTCCTCGGTCTTACTCGTCATGTCCTCGGTACTTGACACTTGATGGAACATAGGGAGGTTACTTGTAGAAAGAACTCCAACGATCAAGTTAACATAAGTTCTCAATCAAATATCAGATTATACACTGATGAAATGCGTAGCTTTAATTACTGCGGTCCACTCTTATTTATCAAAGACTAATCTTATTTTCCTTGGTTTAGACAATGGGTTAGACCTTGATTATCTCTTTAGTGGTCCAATCATTTATTGGGCTTATGTGGGTCTGGTTAGGCCCAGGTTTTAGGTTCAACACCTTTTTTCACAGTGGTGTAACTGATTTATTCTATGTTAGAGTATGCAACGTTACTTCTTATGATAGGTGTTTGAGGAGGTTGTGTAGGTAATGAACTTGGCCCTCGTGTAGATTTAGTTGATTCATTGTTTCACCCTTATATGTTTAGCTGTGGTCTGTGTGTAATTTCTTTAGCCTTAGTACCTATTTGCGAGTTAGCAATCTTTCCTAAGATGGTGGATAATTCGAGTACTATGTTACAACAACAAACTTTGGCTATTTTGGTACGTAGTAGTCAATCTGGCCACTAGTGGTTCATAGTAGTTAATAATTCCACTAGGGGTACAAAACTGCCAATCTGGCCATTAGGGGTACATAGCGACCAATTTGGCCACTACGGTAGAATTTAAAATACTTTATCTTTCTAAATTTTAAAACTTCTTCTAATGTCATGTTAGATATCAGTAAGAACTTTGACACCTAAACTTTATCAATTATTTGTCATTGTATCAAAATTTTTTAAATAGAAAAAATAAATTAAATAATACAAAGTATGGTGTACCACAACAAATCTATGATAAAAGTTACACTTCAAGAAACATAGACAAAATATATTTATTGTGAAAAAAAAACTAAATAAATACATAGAGGTAAAATATTAAATTAGTTATATTGTTATTTGTGAATCAAAGCTAAATTATCTACCTTATCAACACAATGATTCCCCCACGAAAAATATGAGAAACTTTGAACTACATATACTTACAAAAATTCAAGCACTGATGCCATTTGCATTTAACACTCCAAGGAACCTCTCATTTATCCAAAAAACTATAACAAAGTAAAGAAGAATCACTCTCAAACCAAAGTCTTTGAAACCCTCCCTCTAAGCATGCTCCAAAGCATAAATGACCCTTATTAACTCAAAAAAATATAAGTCTGCATCCCTAAAAAAAGTTGAAAAGTTACCCACATATTCACCTTGACTACCAACACATGAAGCTAAACTAGAACAACCCCTAGCTGCACCACCAATATTCACCTTGACCTGATTACCAAATGAAACTTTACATATTACATCTATAGATGAAACTACCCTACCCTCCCTAGTTTGAATATTGACAAATTTCAGCACCAAAAAATCAGAGACAATATTAGTCATATACATCTTAGATTTATTCTTAGCCATACACACTAACTCCTTACTTTGAAAAATTACAGAAGGAAATATAATTCGATCTTGAAATCTATTATGAGTTCTTATCCTCCAAATCATCCAAATAAATGTACTAATGGCAGTAACTTTAAGCAAAAGTGGCAATGATGTGACAACTATCTCTTCATCTTAAAATTAGTGTCCAAGCTCCAAAATTGCTTCACAAAAATACCTACAAAATAATTAGAAACAAAAATTATACCAATTAATGCCAAAACAATCAAAATTCGGAATAATGGTTCAATGAAGACCAATTGTTGAAAATGCACTAAAAATAGAAAATTAAGCACCAAACATCCATCAAGATGAACATAAAAAGGCAATGGAATAAAGGAAAAATAATGACTCATTAGTGTGAGAAGAGAAGTGGCGTCAAGCAAGGAGGTTTCCTCCACAACTGTGTCCAGCAAATAAGGATTGCTAAGGAATAACTTGACATGGTGGCCATTTACTTTGAAGCTTTTATTCGTGGATTCGCTTTTGATCTTCACTGCACCATAAGGAAAAATGTAAGTTACAACAAAAAGACCAATCCACTTTGAGCGAAGTTTACCACCCATGAGTCTAAGCTTTGATTTATACAACAACACTTTATCTCCAACCACAAACTCCTTTCTGGCTATGAAGCTATCATAGAATTTCTTCAATTTCTCTTTGTAGAACTTGTTGTTCTTGTAGGCTTCCAATTGAATCTCGTCTAATTCATTCATCTGAAGCTTCCTTTGCTTCCCAGCTTGTTCAAGAGAGAGATTGCAGGACTTCACAACCTAGTAGGCTTTGTGCTTTATCTCTACAAGAAGGTGACATGCTTTACCAAAGAAAACCCGATAAGGAACCATCCTTATGGGAGCCTTATAAGCAGTCTTATGCGCCCAAAGAGCATCATCCATTGTGTTGCGCCAATCCTTCCTATGAGGTTGTACAATCTCGGCTTGCCCATTAGTTTGGGGGTGATAGGGTGTAGAAATATCGTCACAACCCCATAATTTTTTAGCAAAGCCTACATGGATCTATTTCAAAAGTGTGTGCTCTGATCACTAACAATGGGTCATGGTAATCCAAACTTGCAAACGATGTGAGATCTAACAAAATCGACAACAACATGAGCATTGGTTGTCTAGGTGGCTTTGGATTCCACCCACTTTGAAACATAATCAATAGCAAGTAGAATGTAGGAGAAGCAAAAAGAGACAGGGAAGGGTCCCATTAAATCTATAACCCAAACATAAAAAATTCACAAAATAGAATAAGTTGTTGGGGCATTTGTCTCCAAGAGATGGATCCCTCAACTCTCTGACATTGCTCAGAAGTGCTGCAAACCTTCCATGCATCGTTGAATATGGTGGGCCAATACAAACCACAATCATGCAGTTTGCGAGCAGTCCTCTAAATCCCGAGGTGACCACCAAGTGCGGAAGAGTGACAGAACTGCAGGAGTAAGTCAATCTCATGGTCTGAAATGCATCTCCTAACCTAATGACCTGGTCACTTCACAACTTCCACAAATATGGGTCATCCCAAACATAATACTTGGCACTGCTCTTAGTCTTGTTAGTTTAAGCTTTGGATGTTAAGGGAGGGAAACCAAAGCAATAAGATAATTAACAATATTTGTTATAAGATCCGAAAAAATTAAATAAATAAACAAACATTTATTTCATAAATGCGAGGAAAGGAATCCTTAACTTAATTAATGAGGAGAGTTATGAAATGGAGCAATGGTAGGTCAAGTGGTTGAGTGTAGGAAGTGGTGTTTAGAGGACTTAGGTTTGAGTCTTATGTATGCCATTAGTATGACATTTGATTATTATGTTTTTAAAATATGCATGAATGTATAATGTGTGCTTTGTATTTATTTATGTGCATGTAATAATAAGAAACATAAAATGGCTTGTTGGTTTGTGCTTATGCTTTGTAAACATGTGGGTGCTTGTTCAAACCTTGGTTAGCACAAAATAGTGTTTTTTACGTTACAATATTTTGGCTACATTGGTAATTAATCAGTGTCTGTATGGAAGCTAGAAGGGTAAAAGTTATGGGAATATCGGAGGAGAAACTCCTAGTTAATGGATAATGAATGACACTTAAATTATAAAATTCGATTTTCATTAATTTGGTAAAATTCCTAAGTTAAAAATTTAATTAAGGAAGGGATAGAAGAGTATTGGTGAGGGTATTTTCGTGTGGCCAGGTTAGGAGAGTGTCTCAGACCACAAAACTGAATAAAAGAGAGTTGGTGAGTGTTCTAGTATTAGAGGCAAGGGTTGATAAACCATTCCAGATCATGAAGGAAATTCTATAAGGGCTTTTGGAGCAAGGAAATCCAAGTAAGAGAAGCTGCACTTATTTGTTTATCATGTGAGTTGTATGTTTTCCATCTATGTCTGGATTAGGGATGCCAAATTATCCTTGAAGTTTCTGGTTTCTCCCATTTTTCTGGGTTTCTGCCTAGAAATCGCCTAGCAATGTTCTTGGGGGTCACTAGGTGACTCATGGGCATGATGAACATTTCTAGGATTTTTTTCTAGAAATCGTTTGGCGGTGGCTGTGGGACACCGGGTGGCACACGAGGTTTTTTGGGGCTTTTGTGATGAACTACGACATTCTTGTGATTCTGGATATATTTTATCTCTGTTTTGCTGAGTGGGTTATGATATAAATTTAATTGATATGCTATTATTTGATGGTAATTTGGTACTTGATAATTATATCAGCAAAAGGTCAATGTAGGTTGGGGTTGAATTGAAAGCATGATGTTCATAGTAAGATGGTTGTAATTGGGTAATCATTAATTCTAATTGGACATGTATGAATTTGGATGTGTGCTTGACTGTATATTTTGTGCAATTGAACGAATGGTTTGACTTTTGGGTGTTTTGGGGGTTTTCTCACAGGTGCAAGAAAATTTGGAAATTTCCAAAACGAATGCACCGCTTGGCGGCCACCAGGCAATACCCACTGTCCAGGAGCCCTTTTTGTGGTTAACTGTGTGAAGTGCGAGTTGGGGGTTTCTTTTGGAGATGATTGGACTGATTTATGTACTAATGCAATAAAATTGGACCAAGTGTATTGTTGTGGGTTTGAGGCACTAATATAATTGACTAGTTATGTGGAACTTGATTTTGGACAAGGTATTGCTTAAAGGAATTAGTGTGGGTACTGCCGGATATGATTATATGTTTTGCATGAGTTATGGTCTATGTGGTAGATGATTTTGAAGTCACTAAAAGCATGAATAATACTTTGTTGAATTCAAGTTGCAATTTTGGTTGCGTTTTATATGTTTGGAAATGTTGAACCTATGCCAGGGAATGCTTGACAGTATCATGAGTGGGTAGGTTCGTGATTGGTGATGAAACGTGTGATTAATATGAGCGGGGTGGTTCATATTAATGATGCTCTCATGTGAGGATACGAGCGGGGAGGTTCGTATGTTTCATGCTCAAACTTGAGAGTTATTGTGTGCCTAGTTACGAGTTGTAGCTTGGAATGTGGAGTTGAACACGTGGCCCTTCCAAGTTATAGCCTGATGGTAATTGGAATTCCGGTGTGAGTTGTACGAGTTGTGGCTCGTACAAATTGGTTTCACTTGATTGCCCTTCACGAGTAGTGGCCAGTGAGGTTGGTAGTCTCGTGAAAAATACGAATTGTGGTTTGTATTGGGGATAAATTCCAATTTTAATGTTCCAATTTTAATGCTTCCAATTTTTCTCCCCTTGTGGATTTATCAAATAGAAGCAATGCAATCAAGAGAACAAGAAACTTAAAATTTCCATTAATGAAATCAAACGATGCAATAAACAGAAACTTAAATAAAGAACAAAAACAAAAAACTAATACAATCAATAGGCTAAAATAAAAATCAACCGACTAAAAAACCTGACAGAACTCATAGAAAAGCAACACAACTACACGAATGAAATGAATAATTCTAAAAGTCAACACATTCAATCATCTTGAGGATTGTTTTTGGTCTGAAATGATGTTAGTAGACCATGAATGTCATGGATTTGGCCATAAAAATCATTGAACCTTCATTGCAAAAGGTATGATGTGCATCTTGAGACACATTAAGTTCATCCAGTTTGTGTAGCATCATGCTCTAAAACTGTAAGTACATAGGGCCTCTGTCCTCTAGACGATGTATGGGATGATATCCATTGGTCCATTAGTGGGCTCTTGCTCTTCTTCTTTATTTGCTCCACTTGGGCCAGCTTCATGGTCACTTGCACTACCAACAGTCCACACATTCCCCACCTTGATAAAGCCCATCTTGTGCAGATTGAGATATAAGGTTTGGTTCAAAAGTCTCGTTGACTCTTCCAATTTCTCTTCTACATCAACATCAAAGTACTCTATGAACTTGGACACCAAAACCACATAGGACAACCTAAAATTCGTCAGTGTCTTGGCCTTGAGCATGTGATCATGAAGCACAAAGATCCAATCAACTTGCACATTGTGTTGGTTGCAATACATGAGGATCAAATCTCCCTCGTTCAAGGTAGAATGGTTGCTTCCATGTGGAGCATGATTTTTTTGATGATCATAGCAAGAATCCTTTAATCCACCTTGAGACCACCAACATGGAAATTATGGAGCTCAGCACCAAGGTTCCTTAAGCATTGCCCATAGTATTGGACTTTTGTTGAACTCTTGCACAACACCAGTTTCACCTTTCCTCACTTGAACTCCTCTTTGCCTAAGTCCAACAACATCGTTCAAGGCATTCTTGGATATATCCATTCGAACTCCTTTAACACTAGACAACAACACATCATTCTTGAATTGCAAGTTGCTGAAAAACACCTTCACCAAGTCAAGATAAATTTCCCCTTAAAGTTCAAGGAAAGACATCAAGTTTTGACGCTTAAGTTGTTGGAGGAGTGCATCAAACCCTTCAATTCGCAACCATGAGTACCTTAGCACCTTAGGAATGTTGATTTTTTTCTTAGTCACCTCTATGAAGAACACTTGGATTTTCTCCTCATTTCAATCAAATGGAGTTTCAATTCTCCCATGGTGTTCTTGCTTTAGAGAACTTGGAGTGGGAGGGGTAGAGTTTCTTCATCTTATTGATTGTTGTGTTGTTGACGACGAGGCATGATGTTTGTGGTGTTGTTGTTTCTAAGAGATGATTGATGCAAATGCAAGTTTTCAAGTGCAGTATTTATAATTGAACACGTTGAATTGCGGAATCAGTGGATTAAATGATGCAGATTTATTTTCATTAATTTCTTTTAGGTTACCAAAGCCATGTTAATGCACCAAAGTGTAGTATCTCAATAAAGCATAATGTTTCCAATGGGTTTTTATGAATGGATCAATTAGCTCAGATCATGTAAGATGCATGCACATTGGAATCACACAACACATATGCTTTATGGTCAAAGAGTTCAGGAAAAGCAACACATAACTGATGTAATAACTGTTGGGGGCAGTTTGTACGTGACCACAAAATCCTTTCTTTGACTGGTTAACTTTTGGATTTAATTCATTCAAAAATTTGTAGTTCAAGTAAAATCAACACATAGATTTTAAAATTCAATAGACCAAAATTTCATCAGATCAAAGTGCACTACTCACAGAATCTGATTAGGAGAAATCAACACATAGAATTGTGAAAACAATAGATTAAAAATCATGACATATTGTGTTTACTACATATAGTGGCATCTTAAGTGAAATCAATGCATAGATTTACAGAATCATCAAATTGAAAATTTTGATAGATCATATTTTCTGAAAAACAGTGATTGTTTAAGTGAAACTAACGCATCAATTTATAAAATCAATAGACTGAAATTTTGACAAACCAAATTTTTTGCAATAAGAGACTATTTTTAGTAAAATCAACACATAGAATTAAGAAATCAACAGGATAAATATGACATTTCACATTTTATGCACACATTAGCTTATTTTAATGAGATCAATGCATGGATTTGTAAGATTAACATGCAAAAAACACATGAGATTACATTTTTCATGTCTAATATGCCTAGTTCAGTTCTTAGCTTGTTAAACCTATCTCGAGCTAATGGTTTTGTGAGTAAATAAGCTAATTTATTTTCAATTTTAACAAATTGAATTTCATAATCTCCCTTTTGAACATGGTCTCTAATGAAATGATGCCTAATCTCAATGTGCTTGGTTTTAGAATGTTGTATTGGACTAGTATTATCACAATACAAAGGTACATTGCTTAACTTTACACCATAGTCCATGAGTTGATGTTTCAACCAAATGACTTGTGCACATCCATGTTCAGTTGTTGTATTCATCTTCAACAATGGAGAGTGCCACACATGCTTGCTTTTTGTTGTTCCATGAGATTATACTGGAGCTAAGTAGGTGGTAAGTGCCACTTGTGCTTTTCCTTTGCACCATGTATTGTCAGAATTCGAAAAACCACCAAGAGTTATGTTAGAATCACATGGATACCATAAACCAACATTAGTTACTCCTTTCAGATACTTGAGAATACTTTTTGCAGCTTTAAGGTGTGACTCTTTTGGATTGGTTTGAAACCTTGCACACAAGCACACACTAAACTGAATATTTGGCCTACTTGTTGTAAGATAGAGCAAAGATCCAATCAATCCTCTATATTTTATTGAATCAATTTGTTGCCCAGCCTCATCTATATCCATAAGAAAGTTTATAGCAATTGGAGTGGCAGCCTATTTGCAATCCTCTATTTTGAACTTTTTCAAAAGATCAAAACAATATTTTGATTGGCTTAAAAAAGTTTCACGCTTTAGTTGCTTGACATGCAGCCCTAGAAAGTTGGTAAGCTCAACCATGATGGACATCACAAATTCTCTTTGCATAGCTGCAACAAACTCTTCACACATGGTGTTATTATCTTATCCAAAGATGATATCATCAACATTCAGTAGCATAACCTTTTGGTAAAAGAAAGTTACTTAGCCTTTCATACCACTGTCATAGTGCTTGTTTCAAACCATACATGGCATTTTTCAATTTGAAAACATGGTTAGGATAAAGGTGATCCTCAAAGCCAGGAGGTTGTGATATATACACTTCTTCATTTAAGAAACCATTCAAGAATGCACTTTTCACATCCATTTGATGCAATTTAAAGTTACACATGCAAGCATATGCTAATAATAATCTCACAACATTCATTTAATGCCATCTTCTTGACTATACCCTTTAATAACTTGTCTAGCTTTGTTTCTTATTATGTTACCATCTTCATCCATTTTGTTTCTAAAGATCACATATCATTTCTTGTGAATTGATTTAGTTCATCTTACATAGAAACAATGCAATTACTATCATTTAAAACATCATTCACATTCTTAGGTTCAATTTGAGACACAAATGCAACATGTTCACAATATGTAAGTTTGTGTCTAGTGGATTTCCAGCAAAATTTCTTCATCATTTGCATTATTAGACACTTGATCTTGTAGCTCTAGGTTAGTTTCATCAAATATAACATGCATGGACTCTTCAATAGTCCTTAGTCTATTGTTATAAACTCTATATGCATGGCCATGTATAGCATAACCAAGTATCACCCTCTTTTGTAAGTAAGCAATGTATGTTATATGATGCATGATAGATTAAGCAAGTATATATATATATATATATATATATATATATATATATATATATATATATATATATATATATTGTTGACTCTTTTTCCTATCAACACAATGCCACCACATGTATCATAAATGAGGCAATGACTAGGTTCAAACAAAACTTTAAAACCTTTATCACAAAGTTGGCTTATACTTATCAGATATTCTTTAATCCTTCAACCAGAAGCACATTTTTTATGTTGAATGAGGATCCATTTCTTATGACTCCATTTCCAAGTATAACAATAAAAGGGTGTACAAAACAAACAAAAATAAGTTTTGGTTTGAATCAGGGGTTAAATAATTCTTTATGAAAAACTAATTGAGAAACTTTTTGATTTGATTTTTTTATAATTTTGAAAACTTTTTTTTATGTTTATTTTTAGAAATTTGAATTATTTGGAAATAGGTGTCATGCGACACGAGCGGTCGGACAGACACTAAAAATTAAACAAAGAAAACATTTTTTTATTTTAGTTATATATATATATTTATATATTTATATTTTGTGAAGAAAAAAAGAATTTTGAAAATTGGTGTTAGACAAACACTAAAGAAATGAGAAAAACTATTTTTTGTTATGATTTTTAGAATAAGGTGAAAAAAGAAGACCAAAAGTGGGTGATAAAAATGTATAATATTAAAACAAAATATAGTGAAAATTTAGGAATGAATAAATGAAAAAATTTGGCACTGACATACCTTGTAAACTTTCCAGTTCCTCCTCTTCTTTATTAATCTCCTTCTTTTGTTCCCTACATCATAATTATCTTTTCTATTCTTCTTATTCTTCCTACCCCCTCAAATATGTTTTTTTTTTTGAAAGAGATATAAAAACAGAGGTGTGTATGTGGGAGTGATGATGGGAAAGAATTAAAGAAGTATAGAGATTTTTTTTTCGATCCCTTTTCATGTGATAGACTGTCTATTTGTATTCAGAAATTGCAATATCAATGCAATTTTAGCCTTAAGTGTAATGAACAATATAAGGAAGAAATTGGTCATGATAACAACACATTATGTGAATCAAATCATAGTAAATCAGAGCACAAAATCAATAAAGATCAGTAATATTGATTCTAACCGTTAACAAATCAGAGCACAAAAATCAATCTCAATTAGTAATATTGATTCTAAATATATGAAGAGATATTGTTTTTAATTATTAGAATCATATCACTAATTTCTCTATCAAAACAAAGGTAGAAGATATGTTGAGTTGTTGGGCTCATGAAGAGGAGTGTGATAACAAATTAGGCTCTTCCTTCTTCTTTTTTCCTTTTTTTTCTTTTTTCCATCTCTTTTTTTTTCTTTTTTTTTCTAAAATTAAAGTTTGAAAATCTTTGAAGAAAATTTTGTTTCACATTTTTTTTATTTTCCATTAACTAAGAAAACTTTTTTTTATTTTTTATTTTTTTTTTGAAAATAAATTTATTCACCCTGACGGAATTGAGTGTTGATAGCTGTCCGTCTTTATTTAGATTTTACTAGATAATATGAAAATTTGACTTTTTCATATTATCGTAATAAAAGATAAGTAAAGATAAAAACACTAATTTTGTTCGGGTTTCAAAAGTATACAAACTTGACCATTCTAGAGGAGATGGTCTATCTGAAAGAAAAGAACTAGGTGGCCATTACCAAGTAGAGGGTCTCGATTTGACACACAAATTCTTTTTGGTTTTTTTACTTTTTGAAAAAACCAAATTAGACCAATCTCATTGAGAGGGTCTATTTGAAAGATCTGGTGACCATTACCATGTAGAGGGTTCCGATCCGAAATTTTTCTTTTTTTTGACTTTTTGAGAAAAGATTAGACCAATCCCAAGGACATGGTCTATATCCAAAAGATTCAGTGACCATTACCATGTAGAGGGTCATGATCTGACAAATCACTTTGTTTTATTATTTTCTTTTCTAACTTTTGGAAAAAACATATTAGACCAATCCCGAGGAGATGGTCTATATCGAAAGGAAAGAAATCAATGACCATTGCCTCGCAGAGGGCCTTGATGTAAATGAATCAATGACCATTGCATTGTAGAGGGCCTCATTGTGATAAAGAAATCAATGACCATTATCGCGCAAAGGGCCTTGATGTAAAGAAATCAATGACCAGTGCCTCGCAGAGGGTCTTGATGTAAACAAATCGATGACCATTGCATCATAGAGGGCCTAGCTGTGACAAAGAAATCAATGACCATTGTCGCGCAGAGGACCTTAATGTAAAGAAATCAATGACCAATGCCTCACAAAGGGTCTTGATGTAAAGAAATCGATGACCATTGCCTCGCAGAGGGCCTCGATGATGAGAAAATCCATGACCATTGCTTTGTAGAGGGTCCTTATGTAAACAAAAGGAAATCAATGACCATTGCGTCGTAGAAAGCCTTGATGTAAACATAAGAAAATCAATGACCATTGCGTCGAAGAGGGTCTTGATTTAATTATAAGGAAATCAATGACCATTGTGTCGTAGAGGATCTTGATTTAAACATAAGGAAATCAATGACCATTGCATCACAGAGGGTCTTGATGTAAACATAAGAAAATCAATGACCATTGCCTCCTAGAGGGTCTTGATATAAAAGAAGAACCGCGTGAATGCTTAACATTTGTAAGACTTACACATACAAAAATGTCATTATTGAATTTTGTTTTTCAAATTTCTTTATTATTTTTTTTGGAAATGATTTTCAATGATTTTGTCGAGTATGATGGATGATTTGATGATGCATGACATGTTATGATTTCTTTTTGAACCTATATGATGATGCATACATGGATGCGTGGATACATGGGTGAAATTTGCTTTTTTCATTTTTTATTTTTCCTTTATTTTAATTTGAGAGCAAGGAAAACTAGGCTTAAGGCTAGAAAAAAAACTGCGCTTGAGGCTAGACAAAACTAGATTTGGGGACCAGTGTGGAAACTGAGCTTGGGGGCTAGTATGGAAACTAGGCTCGGGAGCCAGTATGGAAATTGGGCTTGTGGGATAGTGTGGAAATTGAGCTTTGTGGCCAGTGCTGAAACTAGGCTTGGGGATCAGTGTGAAAACTAGGCTTGGGGACTAGTGTGGAAACCGGGCTTAGGGGCTAGTGTGGGAACTAGGCTTGGGGGCTAGTGTGGGAACTAGGCTTAGGAACCAAATTGGAAACTGGGCTTAGGGTATATTGGTCATTCATATGAATGAAGAGGACCATAAATTTGAGAAACATCATAGAAACAAATTTGTGTATTCTTTTTTTTTATTTTCTTCCTTCTAAAACGAAAGGATTCAATAACCATTCGTATGAGTGAAGAAGGTTTTGATTAGAAAGGTGGAAAATATTTTATTCAAAAATATGAATGACTCATGTATGCGTGACTTGTTATGATGTATCAAATACCTTATTTATGAATTTTTCTTTTGCATTCTTTTTAAAACAAATTCAAATTGTTTCCCATTTCATTGTTATTTCAAATTCATGGAATCATTCTACATTGATATTTTTTTACTTTTTCAAATCATTTCTTTGGTCTAATCAATTTACTAATGAACACTTTTTTTAATTATTTCTTTTGAAACACTATTTGAATGACATCCATGAAATTGCCAAGGGCTTGAAAAGGCTTGGATGAGGTGATGAAGATTAACTAGGGAGTTGCCCTAATTTGAATTAGTCTCGGGGCATAAAATGTGTTTGGGCTTTCTCTAGTTATTGATGGTATAAAGGAAATGATGGGGACTTCAAGAATTTGCCCTTACTGTGAGGCATTATTAGGCTTGTATTGTGGCTAAGGACAACGATATGGAAGTAAATGAGAATAAAGGCCCAGAAAAGTGATGTGAGGGTTGTTTCAAACAATGATCTTTGAATAATGTTATATTCAATATTTCTTAGACATATTCTTGTTCACCTTTTTTTTCTATATTTTGACTTTTTATTCCTAGTCTCCAAACTTTTGTTTTTTGTTTTTTATATAACCACATCATTTCTTTCTTTCTTTCTTTCTTTCTTTTTTGATATTTTTTTAATTGGTGAACTACGAGTCAAATGAAAAAAATACAAACATTATGTCAACCTTTAGTGTGAGGATGACCCTTGTTTAGGATAATTTGAAAGTTTTTTTTTTGGAAGGCTCAAATTAGGTAGCAAAGGTGATTTTTTTTTTAAAAAAGAAACATGGCCACACATCATTTCAAATCATGATTTTTTTTTCTCAAAAAATTTAATTCATGGGAAAATAATTGATTTCATATGATAGGATGCCCCATGTTTTGTTCTATTTTTCTTTTACATTTTTTGTCTTATTTTTGTCTAGATTATCCTTCAGAGTTTTGAGTCTAGCTGATTTTTCTTCATTTTTTTTTGTTTTTGTGTCCAGAGAGTTTCTGGTAATCATTCTAAGGCAATACCCTTTTTTATGATAATCCTTCATGAAAAGTGAAAACAAGGTTTATAGTAGAAGAAAGATGGAAATGGAGATGGATTTGAGCGATTTCATGTATGCAAGACTAACTGGATGCTTCAAAAGAAATTATAACAAACAAAATTTTATTTATTTATTCAATCCACTGATTTGACCAAAGAATATTTTATTATTTACTCTTTTTTTATAAGAAAGATTCTAAGAAATTTGTGACAAGCAAAATGGGAAACAATTTGAATTTACTTTTGTATAACTTTTTTTTTGTTTTGTTTAAATTATGCATATGCATGTTATGTGTTGAAACTAATAACATGGTGCAATGCGTATTTGTGTGCATAGTGAGACACTTATTCACGTGATATGCTAATGAAATTTATGCTTATGCCATTAGGGACATTTTTTTTCTTTTGTTTTATAATATTGTGATTGTGATGAATTTATTATTATATATAAGGAAATGTGAGGGTAAATGACGCAAATAGTCTCCCTTTTATGCCTTAATTTAACATAGGTTCCACGCTTAAAGTTCTAAGGCAAAGTATATGTTCTCACAAGGATAGTTCCCTAATACCTAAAGATCAAGGTCACTAGAGTTGTGGCCCACTTCATGGCATTTTCCCTGACAATTGGTAAACAACAAGAAGTGGGAGTACTGATAAAGCAAACAAACTCTAGTTGGGGTTCTCACAATGACCACTTGGGAAGTACATCCACTCTAGCAATGCTACACAATCCCCTCTAATCTAAGCAACTCAGACCTGAGTATAGGGCCTCACTCATGTAATGAACAAAATGTGTCTGTGAAGGGATAATACAATGTATACCCAAACTAACAATCATTCCAAATACTAAATTAAAGAAAAATATACACATAAAATTATGCTAAATATAACAAGAAATAAAAAAAGGGAAGAAAAAATATTAAGAAAAACCACATCAATTTTGCACATCCAAATAAATGCCCAGACTCTCTAGCGTCCCCAGTGAAGTCGTCATCTGTCGCAATCAAAATTGCGACATGACAGTGATCCAAAATAAAAATTTGAAAAAAAACTGAGTTTGGAGTCGCCACCATAGTTCATTCTGAAAAACTACGAAACAACCAAAAAGATAAGACAAGGTCTGCTGAAAATCCAGATTTTAGGTCTGAAAGTCGGTTACGCGTGGAGAAGGTATTAAGACCCCGCAACGTCCGTCCTAAGACGGTAACTTTAATTAAATATGAAAAAAGATGTGGTTTTCAAAATATTTAATTTTCCCCAAACGTAACCATAAAAGGTTGAAAAAAAGAAACAAAAATAATTTTTGGTTTTTTGGGCCCGACGAGGATTAATCCTCGCTCCTACGTATCTCCTTTCACAATGGAGAATCAAGGGTTACGTAGTTCTTTATGAAAACTATTTGAGAAACTTTTTGATTTGATTTTTTTTATAATTTTGAAAACTTTTTTTTTTATGTTTGTTTTTGGAAATTTGAATTATTTAGAAATAGATGTCATGCGACGCGAGCGGTCGGACGAACACTAAAAATTAAACAAAGAAAACATTTTTTTATTTTAGTTTTTTGTATATATATATTTATATTTGGTGAAGAAAATAAGAATTTTGAAACTTGGTGTTAGACAAACACTAATGAAATGAGGAAAACTATTTTTTGTTATGATTTTTAGAATAAGGTAAAAAAAGAAGCCCAAAAGTAGGTGAAAAAAAAGAGTATAATATTAAAACAAAATATAGTGAAAATTTAGGAATGAATAAATGAAAACATTTTGCATTGACATACCTTTTAAACTTTCCAATTCCTCATCTCCTTTATCAATCTCCTTCTTTTGTTCCCTACATTATAACTATCTTCTCTATTCTTCTTATTTTTTCTACCTCCTCCAATATGTTTTTTTTAAGAGAGATAAAAAAGGTGTGTATGTGGGAGTGATGATGGGAAAGAATTAAAGAAGTGTACAAATTTTTTTTTCGGTCCCTTTTCATGTGATAGACTGTCTATGTATATTCACAAATTATAATATCAATGCAATATTAGCCTTAAGTGTAATGAACAATATAAGGAAGAAATTGGTCATGATAGCAACACATTATGAGAATCAAATCATAACAAATCAGAGCACAAAATCAATCAAGATCAGTAATATTGATTCTAATTGTTATCAGAGCACAAAAATCAATCCCAATTAGTAATACTGATTCTAATTATATGAAGAGATATTGTTTTTAATTATTAGAATGATATCACTAATTTCTCTATCAAAACAAAGGTAGAAGATATGTTGAGTTGTTGGGTTCATGAAGAGGAGTGTGATAACAAATTAGGCTCTTCCTTCTTTTTTCCCTTTTTTTTTTCTTTTTTCCATCTCTCTTTTTTTCTTTTTTTTTTCTAAAATTAAAGTTTGAAAATCTTTGAAGAAAATTTTGTTTCATATATATTTTTTATTTTCCATTAACTAAAAAAACTATTTTTTATTTTATTTTTTGAAAATAAATTTATTCACCCGGACGAAATTGAGTGTTGACATTATTTAAACTAACTTGTTTAGAATTGTACCTCCTTTGGTTATCTTTGTTAACTCTTCTCTTTAGAAACTTCCCAAATTCTTGCCATATAATGCAGTAGTAGTCAATGTAGATAGGTCTCTTGATTATGAAATAGTTGTGACTTTTGGTTTCCAAGATCTATCAAGACACTTCAACACCTTGATGTTTAGCTCTTCTTTGTCAAACTCCTTAATCAAACCTATGTGATGGTTGACAATATGAGTGAATCTCTTTTGTACTTCCGCTATGGACTCTCCTTGTTGCATCTTGAATAATTCATACTCCTGAATCAAGGCATGCTTCCTTGATCTCTTCACATCATTAGTCCCATCATGCGTCACTTCAAACACCTCCCACGTATCTTTGGCACCTTTTCATTAGGAAACTCTAAAGAATTCATCCATGTTCAAAGATGATGTGAAGATGTTCTTCTCGGTGCAATCATATTGATGTCTCCTTCTTTCTTCCTTTGTCCACTCATTCCAAGGCCTGTCAACTTGTTTATTATCAACAACATGTTTAGGAGTGTAAGGTCCATTCAAGATTGCATCCCATATAACTTGGACAATTGATTCAATGAGGATTTTCAATCTAATTTTACAAAACGGGAAGTTGATACCAATAAACATAGGTGGCCTATGAAAAGAGGCCTAAAAACCGCCTAGCAACGATGAATGTCCACCAAGCAACGCGCGTGAGCATGGTCCATTTTCTACATTTGGTTTTCTAGGGATTTTAGGGACTCATTGGGGTTCCTGTACCTTTGGTAAATGTTTTGATATATTAACTCAGTCGTATGATTCTGTGATGAATGAAATTGAATGAATTGTTGGGTGAATACTCATGGGGGTTCAATTTGGGACTCGAGAATGATTGGAGAGCACGATTTTATGTTATAAATTGTGGCAGTGATGTGTTGTTATCTTGAATAGAACTTGTATGAAAGCTGGAACCCAATTGCATAATTTTCCCATGAAATTGAATGAATAGGAATGATTATTGAGGTTTTTGGCTCACATAGGTGCAAAAAAATTTGTAATTGCCTAGAATTATATGCACCGCTTGGCGGTTCTTTACCTATCGTCAAGTGCCCGACCAGTACATAGGTGCACTCTATAGTTTCACTGTGTTGGCCGTGAGTGGAGGTTCCTAAGATGTTTTCAGGGTTTAAGTATGTGATGGTAGTATAAATTGAACACAGGGAGATGTGAAGGTTTAATGCATGGAAAATAATTGTTGAATGATGATGCTAAACATGATTGGGCATGAGATGTTGGAATATTTGGATTCTTGCAGGTGCTATTTGAGGTAAGTATGACCTTGCGTGAGCTATAAGTAGGGTTTAGTCATGTTTTAATGTGTTGGCCGCGAGTAGAGGTTCCTAAGGGGTTTTCTGGGTTTAAGTATGTGATGGTAGTATAAATTGAGTACAGGGAGATGTGAAGGTTTAATGCATGGAAAATAATTGTATGATGATGCTAAACATGATTGGGTATGAGATGTTGGAATACTTGCATTGTTGCAAGTGCTATTTAAGGTAAGTATGACCTTCCGTGAGGTGTAAGCAGGGTTTAGTAATGTTTTAGGAATTTGTTGTGAACATGTTATATTCCTTATAAATGTAAGGGTTGGCATGGCTTCAATTTGGGAATGCATATATACATATAATTGATGAATGTCATGATTGATTGTGCATTGGAGTTACATTACGTTGTCTGAACATGGCTTAGGGTACACTAGATATTGAAGGTTGTGAATGCTATTATGGGTATGGAGTATCTCTTAATATTGGTATGTGTTAAAATAAGATCAAGTAGTGCATGTGTGGGTGATTAGATATAATTGATGCATATGATATGTGGTGATACAATTTGAGGCATGATGAATTGTATGAAAACGTAAATTGGGGTTTGATGTGTTCTGTGGTGATTGGAAGTGTGTTTTGACTGTTTGTGATGCATGAAAGCTAGTAAAATCACGTTACTAATGTGACACCTAGCAGTATGGGGGAGACCACCAAGCGATAACTACAAACCAGGGAGTCCCTAGAACGCGTAGCGCTTGGCGGTGAGGATGGTTCTGCCAAGTGATACACTACAAAACAGTGGTCTCTAGGACGCTTGGCGCTTGGCGGTGAGTGGTGCCCGCCAAGTGGCCTATAGCGACATTTCACCTAGCAACACTTCGGTCGCCCCAGACAATAGCGTAGGGGCAATGGCAGTTTTGGGGATGCTTTGCGGGGTTTACATGACTTTGGAAGATGGCTTTGGGTGTGAGACATGTTGAGGCCCATTTATGAGTGGTGGCTCATAATATTGTAAACACATGTTGATCACGAGTGGTAGGTTGGTGATGGTGGAAATCTTGAGGGAGCATACAAGTGGTTGCTCGTATTGGCTAACTCCACTTGATTGTCATCCAGGGTGGGTAGGTCAGTGATGTAGGAATCTAGTGTGAGAATATAGATAGTGGTTCGTATTGGTGAGCTTCATTTGGTTGTCACAAATTGTGATTTGCAACATGATATTTCCACGCGTGTTGGTCTTTGAGTGGGGGGCTCGTAGAGGTTGGATCACAGGTGGTAGGCTCGTGGCAGCATGTGTAGACCTAGAGGTCATGGTCAAAGTATGTAGAATCTGGATGAACATGGTGGAAGACCATGGTTATAGCACATACAGAAAAATTCTCATTAAGGGGTTTTGGGATAAATTGAAATACCTTGGGTGAGGGTTTTATATTTCTTTATGCATATTTAATTCTTTGAGCTCACCCTATCTTCTTGTGTTTGGTGATGATGGTGCAACTTGTTACACATGGAACTTCCTAAAGAGCCAAATAGTGGGCTAGATGTGAATTTAATTTTGAAGAAATATGTTTTTCATTATTTTGGTATTTATTTTTTATAATGACTTAAAGTTTGAGAAGTTGTAATAATTTAAGTGCTATATTTTGGATTTAAATTTTGGCACGTTCATAAAGATTTTAATTTCCCACGCTTTGGGAAGGTTTATTAAATGTCAAGTTATTTCAAATATTACTTTCTTATATTTATTTTAGTAATATCCACTAGGGTGTTACAGAGTATAACACAAAGTTAAATTTCATTTATGAAATAATTAATAAGTTATTTCATTCACACAAAATTTCATAAAATTGTACCCACAATAGGTGAGTTCATAATAATATGAAATTATATTATTCATGTTTAACAAAATATAATAAAATAATATTATGCATGAACAACCCATTAAATAATTACAAAACATGTAAATAGTGGTACAAATAAGGGTGCAATTACGTTAATTCCAATAAAAAGGTTATTATTTATTTCGTTTATTTCTGTATCTCATCACATGCAACCTAACACATGAGGTCTAGACCAGAAGTGGGCTCAATGCCCACATAACAATAGTTTTCCCTTTGGGATTCCCCTTTTGCAAAAATTGGACCAATAGAAGTAACACAAATATGAAACATAACAAAACCAAAAACAAAATCTAACACCATTCCCTCTAAAATCAAAAAGGGTAAAGGCATGTTCTTCATCTAAATCAACCCCAACAAGTTTATAAGAGAGTTGAAGAAAGGGTCTTTAGGAAGCTTGCTAAGATGACATTTTCTCATAATCTACACTACATGCCGCTTTCCCCTTATGTCAACAAACCATAGCCAACCAGAGGCATTGAAACAAAACCTGATTTGATCATCGTGAGCACAATGCAACAAAACAAGCACCACAATGGCAGATCAAGTTCTTCTCAAAGCGAACAAAAATTGTGAGTTTCGATTGCACTCAACGCAAACCAATATACTAGAAGAGCACAACAATGCCATCATTACCTTTCACGTCTCACGAGTGAAGCCATGGCCACGTTGTTGCTGCATTTGTGAAGGAAAGATCCATCGTGTAACTCCTTCACCAACGCACTCGTAGATCTTCTACGCGACGGCATTAGACATAGCCATTGTGACGAACATGACTAGATCGAGATTGTGATAGAGTACGAGAAATGGCCTCAACCACTATAGATCGAGACAAGCGCACACCTCAAGCTATGGATACCACCATCGACGAAAGGTTGGTCTGAAACTTAATTTGACGGAGGTTGCATGCAATAATGGTCAAAACTTAATCATGAATCTAACATGCTCTGATACCAATTGTTAGATTATGAATTCTAAACAGACCAATTATAAAGAACATCAAACCCTATCATACAATAAATTATCCCCAAAATATTAAGAACAATTCCCAAAACCAAAATAGTAGAATGCGGAAGCGTACCTAATTTATTAGTAGATAGGAATAATATAGATGGAAGAGTGGTACTTGATCTTCCAAATGAAATCAACGAAAGCTTCATCTCTCTCATTATAGAATTGTGTGCGAGATGATATTGTTCTTTGTTTGGTAGGTTATTCTAAAACGTATCGTAGAAAAATGCTTTTATGTTGTCTATTGAAACTGACTAATGGGGTATCAATTTTTTTTTATCCTTACCAGCAGATTACTGACCAAGGACCTCTTAACAGATTACTAAATATTCAAGTACATCACAAACCATTCACTGAATAATCCAACTCACAAACCATTCATTAGAACCCAATATATATTATTCATAAATTAATAACAATGTGTAATATAATTGATATTAGCAAGTAATATAATTTACTGATTAATGTTAATCCATAATAATTATATAATAAAATTATATAAATATAACATATAATTCATTAGCATCAATGTAGGTGATTAATTAGTTCGATTCCGATCGCAATTCTCATGATAAAGTAACTGTCAATCGTTATGCATTCGAGGTATTGTCTGCTTTGGAGCATGTGTGATGGTTGTATTACATCAAATTCAAGGTGTGAAGGAGAAATTAATATGTAATACTAATGAAGTTGGGTTATGTTACCATAATGCGTTTCTTATATTAAAAGATTATTATTTATCTTTTCTTATAATTATTGTTATATATAGGATTAACACATTTAGACGTTGGCACATCAAAAGAATTAGTGAGAAAAATTGTAAATAAAATTTGAAATTTTCACTTAAGTTAACAAAAAATTAAAGTTTTTGTTTATTTATTATTTATTTCTTTTTCTCTTCTTGTCTACTTAAGGGATATTATTTGAATATTTATTAAATTGAAAGTGAATATTGGTTAATATATTTAATTGATTGTGATTTTGTTTGAGTAAATTATATTGTATGGAAATGATTATTTAATGCAACTTATATAAATTTAGGATTACATATATCTTCTAGGAAGATATGTGAATTTATTGTTTGTATTAAATATTGACACGTAAGTTGTAATATAGATTCTCTCTTGTTTTACTTATTATTTGAGTCATGTATAAGGATGACAAATAGATTCATCCCTCTGGATATTATCTGAATTTGTCTACAAATATTCTCATTGACGGGGTACAAGTGTGGATATGAGTATGACTAATAACCGATTTTTAAATGTGTATGGATATGAGTAATACTCATGTTTTTATTTGGATATTAAAACAGAGATGAATATGTACATATTCGCTCCGTTCCTGTCCTAATATCGGTCTCAATATCCTATCCTCATACCGATGTCAATATCCATTTATCTCCATCTTCATCTCCTCATACCACTCAATTGTCATCCCTAGTCACATGGAATGAGATTTCAAGTGGTAAGAAGTTGAGGGAGAAATTCTTACATACGGTCATATGTCTAGATGTTCAACGAGATATATAATGAACGTACTTTGATTCATTATTCTTGGGTTCGCTTGTAAATAAATAAGTTGTATAATTGAATCATATGTAATAGTTTACTCTTACATGTATTGTAAAATGAGATACACATATACTACATACACAAACATATATAGATATTAAAGTTTACTTATGATTCTCTTTATTAAACATTTGTGCTTTTAAATACATACATATATATATATATATATATATATATATTTCATATAAACTTAAGTTAAAGCATTACTATAAACTTTGACATCTCAGTTATATAGTCATCCTAAAGTGTGTTTACATATATTTTATTTAGCGATGGCAATGTGGGCTCGACCCACAAGCCTACCAAAAAAACATGAGGCGAGCCAAGATATTGAGCTTGCTAGCCCGCAGAAACCTAGGCCCCATAACCTGCAGCCCGTGCAAGCTAGAGGCAGGATGAGGCGGGTTGGCCCGCGGCCCAAAAATAAAAACGAAAAAGAAAGCTTTCACTTGTGTATGTTGGTTTCTTTCCTTTTGAACTTCTGCATAGATGTTTCTTGTATGAGTGAAAAAGACAAGTGTTATGTATTTTATATGTGCTAAAATTTTAAGAATTCATCACGCGTATCAAAGTATAAATATAGATATGATAAAAATATTGGATTATCAATTTATCATTCAGCTCTTCATAGTTTTTGCTTAATTTTTGTGAAATTATTAAAGTTTTCCAATTATAAAAACTTATCATAAGAAATTAAATATATATATATATATATATATATATATATATATATATATATATATATTCTTACTTTATATTGAAAGATTATATAGTTTTATTAGGGTATATATATTTTGAAATAAATAAAAAAAAATCCTATAACTTTGAATTATATAAATTTTATGTAAAACTTAATGAATTAGTTATCAATTATACAACTAAAAATATATCATTTAGATTCACTTTATATATGAGTTATAATCACTTTAATTATATACAAATTATAAAGTAAAAATATCTATTAGTTGTAATCATCTTAAATACTACAACTAAAAGCAATGATATATTTTATGAATAATTAAAAAATATGAATTCAGATGAGAACAATTAATCTGATGATATCATGTGATTCACGATAAATCTCTTCTAAAAATATAATTGATTAGTCATTATTAACTAGTGAAAATATATGCGTTTCAGGTATTAATTTTTTCATGATAAAAAAATAACAAATTATTATTGATGTCATTACAAAAGTAAATTTAAATAGTTTTTATAATTTTATTATAGGTAATTTTTATTACAGTTTAAAAGAATAGTTTAACTTTAAAATCTAAAATTAGTAAAATAATTATTTTTATTTAAAAAAAAGTACTTAAAGAATAAATTGAAAATAAAATGTAAAAGAGGAAATTCAGTGTATATATATATATATATATATATATATATATATATATATATATATATATGAGTTAGCTAAACTTAGCCCTATATGGAGCAGTTGCACTATCGATAGTTGTTTTATCTTTACTTCTTGTAAAATATAATTTAGTCCTTAATATTTTAAACGTTTCAACTTTTTCTATTAAAAAATCTAATCGTGATGATCATGTAGAAAAAGTATGACATCAGTGTTATTAGGCACAGGCACAGACAATATTTAAGGCTATAAAATAGAATTTATAAAACTGTGTATCGTAATTTTTCCTTTTAACATCATTAGTCGTGTCATCAATAAAAAGATTCACCAAAATGACCGTAACTTTTTCTTTTTAACATTGTATCGTACATTAAAATAAGTGATAATAGACTTTCTTGTACACTTGGAGCACTTGAATAATCCTCTTTTTTATTATATTTTTTACTTGCTCACGAAAACAAATGTGACTTGTTATAGTTCTGATTTTAAATTAATTTAAAACTCACTTGAATAATCCTCTTTTTTATTATATTTTTTACTTGTTCACGAAAACAAATGTGACTTGTTATAGTTCTGATTTAAATTAATTTAAAACTCTAAGACCCATTTATTTTTTGCCTAAATCCTTAAGTGCTGCCCAAAGTTGGTTGGACTTAGGGCTGGCCCAAAAAGGAACCATACCCTAAGTTTGTTCTAGCCTAATCTTTTCCCTTCATTCGCAGAAATTGCAGCCGTCAAGTCCCCAACCTCTCCCCAGAAGCTCTGTTAGGGTTTACTCAATCTCAATCAAGTGAGCTCCGTTCATCTTCTTGATTCACGTAGGTATTCTGCGACTCATACACCCCTTTTTCCGTTCGTTGTTCATTTTTTCAGATAGGGTTTCGTTGTGAGTTATGTTAAGACTTGTTCCGTTGTTCTGTTCCAGCTAGCTCACCTCTTCCTTGTACTGTTGCGTCCCACAGTTGGAGTTGAACCCCTATTCTAGTTAGTTTCCAGGTAAGGGAAGCTAGGCTTCACGTTTTTTATTCACTTTTTGTATGCGTTGGTTCTGTTTTGGGTTTCTGGTGCTAGTATGTTGCTTATGATGATGTAAAAAATACTTTGGGTGTTGTCATGAGTGAGTCCTTGATTGAACATGCGTGGAACAGTGGTGAGAACTAATATACTCACCCAGGCGAGCTCATCTCGCCTAGGCGAGAATAGCGGGAACTCGCTCAGGTTTCTGCTCGAGCGCTCGCCTAGGCGAGGGGATATATTTTTGAGCGACGAAAAGTCTCGCCCAGGCGAGACCGCCTTGCCTAAGCGAGAGTTCGCGAAACCTTCTAGGGGCACTGTCGTAGTTTCGCCTAAGCGAGAGTCTGCAGCTTGAGCGAGAGCACTCCTCTCGCCTAAGCGAGGACTCCCAGCTTGAACGAGACCTAGCTTGGTTTTTGCTATGCTTTGTTGTATGAATGTTGATGGTTGTTTGTTTGGCTGGTTTAGTGATTTATTATGTATAAAGGGGGTGGATATGCAGGTACTATGTATGTTATGGGTGAGGACAAATGAATTGGTAATGAGCTTGGCATGGGATATAATTGATGGTTGATCATTCATACTAAATGACATGTTAATGGTATGCATATGAACTTCATGATTGGTTGATAATGCATGAGTAAGGTTTGCTCAGGACATAATCCCATAACCCTTGTGGCGGGGCTTGTGGTGGTGCCTCATGTTATGGACATAATTCCGTGGGCCCTTCTAGGGGGAGTCCATGGTGGTGCCTCAACGATTGGACCTAATTCCTTGAACCTCGAGGTGAGAGTTCACGGTGGTGTCTCGAGATCAGGACGTAATTCCATGAGGGTAACATGGTGGTGCCTCAAGGCCAGGACGTAATTCCACGAAAGCCATGTGGTGGTGCCCCTTGTAAGGGTGTAATTCCGCAAAGGCCTCGTGGTGACGCCTCACTGTCAGGACGTAATTCCACCGTCTCGTGGTGGTGCCTCAATAAGGGTACCCGGATAGCTTATTATTGGAGCTCTAATTGGTTTGGTATATCATGTGTGTTTTTCCCAGTACTTATGGTTGAATATGGAAATGTATGTTGAGTGTACGATGTGAATACTTTTCTTTTTTCACTAGCTTACCCTTTGCCTGTTTGTATGATTGTGTGTGATTTCCTTCTTTGCGATGACCATCAACCTCGTTGATGTCTTGTTGATGTGAGCAGATGTGCGAACCTCTAGTAGTGGTAACAATAATAGAGATGCCGCAGTTTGATGAAATCCTTGGACGTCTATCGGGCTCACTCTAGGGGCCCACAGCTTGGAGCGTAGTAGTAGTAGTAGTAATAGTAGTTTCTCTGTCACATTTGACGAGACTCTGTACTTCGTTTAGGCCATGTGGGACCTTTTCCTTTTGTTATGAATATGTTGGAGTACTGTGTACGCCACATTCCAAATTTTTGTACTCTCTGAATATTTTTATATGTGGCGTTTTATTTAAATTGAATTTATCCGTTTAATTGGGGCATTACTGTGAGTTTATTTGAATATATATTTAAAGAATGAAAAAATAGGTACAAAAGTTATATTTATACTTTTAGTAATTTTATTTTTGCGTTTTCTCTGTTTTGGTACTACAAATTTTGAAAAATTTCATTCCTTATCAATCATATATATATATATATATATTCATATTTAACATGAATCAAAATTATTTTTAAATATATCAAAAAAACAACATATACTCGTACAATAATATTTTAAAAATGGAGATTCTTAATAATATAGAGTGCTACTGCCTAACGTATCATCCTAAAGATTAAAAACGTTATGCACGCGCTTAGCATTTTCTTTTTATCTTCCTAATTGTTATTTTAAGATTTTTTTTTTCCTTTGAGTTTATCCTCGGCTGTTTTCCTTGTGTAAGGCCCCTTTATATTTTTCTGCCCTAAAGATTAGTGGGCTGCCCTTGTAAGTGGGCCTAAGGCCGGCCCGACGTATAAAGTCCCTAGGTCTGCCCTAATTCCACACTCACTCTCACTATTGCAGAAACTCCGCAGCCGTCACCTTCTCCTTCCGCACTAGAGCTCTGCTAGGGTTCCTCCCCAAGTCTCTCGAGCTTGCTCCGAATCAGTTTCTACTCCACGTAAGTACCCCCTCTAGATCATCAGAGTTCCCTTTTTGCTTTCGCTTGTATTTTTCGCAGTTAGGGTTTGGTACTAATCTGCCCTGGTTCCGTGTACCTTCTGTTTTCAGCTCCTTAGTGTGTTCTAGAGCTGCTGTTCTCCTTGGTCACGCGTTGAACGTCCTGTACGAACCCATTTCCAGGTACGGGGAGTTAAAGTTCTTGGTTTCCAGTCGTTTTTGTATGTGTTGTGTTGGTTGCTGCTTGTATGGTTTAATCCTTCGTTTTGGTGTGTGAGAATGCTTTGTATGCTTGTTTGGTTTGATAAACATGGCTGTTGCACTGAAGAACAGTGGCGAGACCTGTTAATCTCGCCCAAGCGAGCCAGTCTCGCCTAAGCGAGAGGAATAGGGAGCTCGCCTAGGACTCTTGCACGAAAGGTCACCTAAGCGACCAGCTCGGCTTCTTGAGCGAGCGAGCATCTCGCCCAGGCGAGAGGGGTCTCGCCTAAGCGAGATCCCGTGATATGCCCTGGGTGCTTCATCGAGCCCTCGCCTAGGCGAAGGAGGGGCTCGCTTGAGCGAGCACGTCTCGCCTAAGCGAAATCCCTCAGCCTGAGCGAGTGATTGGGCGAGGCGGTGCGCTGGTTGGGTGTTCATTTATCCTTGGAGGATTGATATTGGTTTGGGTGTAAATTGTATGATGAGAAACATGTATATAATGGAGTATTGTGCGTGCTTGGCATGAATCATGAATTGTGTATGACGGGTTTAGTATGAAAGTTGGCATGTGAAATGAATGAGTAGTGTGGAACTAAAAGAACATAGTATTGATATGAAATGAGGCCCTAAACTCATGGGTGGCGATGATCAGAGGTATGGATTCAATATATGTTGTGTATGAGGACTTCATCTCAGGGGTCGGTATGGAAATGAAAATATAATTTAATGTTCCCTTATTGCTCAGTTATGAATGTTGTTCCGTGTCAGCGTGTAAATTCCTTGGGGTCTCTAGGTGAGACCTTCGGGGTTGCGCTTCAGTGGTCGGGACGTAATTCCATGGCCCTTGTTAGTGGGTGTCCATGGTGGTGCCCCATCTGTATAACTAGGTAAGGATTCAAGGTAAGGACTGCATCCTGACACTCTAAGGGGTCAGTTAGTCTCACTTAGAGCGGACTAACTCCTGTGGTGAGGGTAGCAGGAGGCCTGAAATTCATTAAAGGCTAACCTTGTGGTGAGGGAGATTTGATTCATCGTAACACTTGTAACACAAAGCTCGGAGATGAGCAGCTCAGGGTCGAGCAGGGATATCCACCACAAGTGCAAGCATCCGCTGAATCCGACCAAGTTATACGTATTCGGATGAGTCGAGTCGAGTCGTAGTGTATTGAAGGAAGAGTCATAACATGTTTGGTTGTTATATGAATATGAGATGATGAATATATATTTAACTGTATGATGCATATGTTGTTGGCTCTAGCTTACCTGTTTCGTTGCATGGTTGTGTTGTATGTGGCTGTTCTTTCTTGCGATGATCATCGACTTGGTTGATGGGAGCAGATGAGCGAAGTTCTCGTGGTCAACAAGGGAATGGTGATTCCACCGCTTAGCCGTCTGGACTGGATCTTACACTTCTCTTCTTGATGTCTTTTTTAGGGCTGTGACCCCTGTATTCGTTGTCTTTGGATTGCAAACTTTAGTTAAACAGTTATTCTGCTTTTGTTGGCATCGTGGTGTGCCTAGTATTGTAGGGGTGATGTTGGGAACCCCAGGACTGCGTGGTTATACTATCTTATGTGTGGCGTTTCCTTTAATCGCGTTTATAAACTAAATGGGACGTTACATTTATGGTATCAGAGCGGTCATACCTTAGGTCTGTGGATTTGGGTTGTCCGCTTAGCTTTCTCTATGTGTCTCTGAGTGTTCAGTTAAAATTCTTGCCTTTATCAAGTCTAACCAAGTGATTTTCTGTGTGCCAGTGGACTATGGCACCTCCTCGTCGAGCTTCACAATCATCTCAAGGAGATGTACCTGATATCGCCAGAGCCATAGAGACGATGGTAGCAGCTATGGCGCAGCAGAGTGCTGCGATGATGCAGCAGCATGAGGCATCCATGCAGCGATAGGCGGCGTCGCTAGAGCAGCAGCAGTTGGTGATGCAGCAGATGGAAGCTGCAAGGGTGGCTGCCGAGGATGCTCATCGACAGCACATGGAGGCCCTTCGCCAGCTGGAGGAGAACAGGGCGGCTGCCCCTGTGTTTGGTCCTGAACCACGACCTGCAGTCAGGGAGTCGAGCCTGGAGGACTTTCTGAAACATCACCCGACGAAATTTGACGAGAGGACCAGTCCTAACGCCGCAGACCAATGGCTGAAGGATATAAAGCGCATCTATGACGCCAAGATGTGCCCTGCGGAGAACAGGTTGGCGTTCTCAGTTTATATGCTCACGGGGGAGGCGGAGCATTGGTGAAGCAGCACCAGATCCATCTTAGAGGAGAGGGATGACCCAGTGACATGGGAAACTTTCAGGGAGAGATTCCTATCCGAGTACTTTCCTAACAGCATCTGGTACGCCAAGGAGGTGGAGTTCCTCCAGAGGGAGGGAAGACTGTTACAGAGTATGCTGAGAGGTTCAAACACCTCAGCCGTTTCTACACCCTGCCACTCGATGAGGAGTGGCGATGCAGGAAGTTTGAGAACGGGCTCCGCGGTGACATCCGCTTGATGGTAGCTCCTTTGTCCATCAAGGACTTTGCCGCTCTGGTAGAGAAGGCCAGGGTGATGGAGAAGATGAAGCGCGAGGTAGAAGGCCAGCGCCCACAGCAGTCACAGCCGCCTCAGAGGATCGGTGGACCATCTGGGCCCAAGCCCAGACATGAAGAGCGGAGGAGACCGTATGACAGACCTCCCCATCAGCCTCAGGGGTCTAGGGGTCTTCCCCCTCAGCAGGGTCGAGTGTAGTGTTACACTTGTGGGGGACCCCACCCGAGGTACGCTTGTCCCCGCATGGAGGGCTATCGTAGATGCAACAACTGTGGCAAGGAAGGCCACTTCGGGAAGGATTGTCCCACCCTTGCTAGGGCAGTAGCACGCCCTCCAATTCAGACTCCCCACCAGCACCAGCGAAGAGATAGAGGCAACTGGCCTCAGGCGGCAGGTATGGTATATGCCATGACCGGAGCAGAGGCTGCAGGCTCAGGTAATCTTGTTATAGGTCGATGCATGATAGCGGGTGAATCTTTGTGTGTGCTATATGATTCTGGAGCGACACACTCCTTTGTGTCAATTGCTTGTGTGGAGCGTCTAGGTCTGCCGGTATGCGAGCTGCATTGTGAACTTGCAGTATCTACTCCGGCGTCGGGTTTGGTCAGGACGTCGTCCTTGTGTGCTAGGCTTCTAGTAGAGGTAGAGGGACGCAGGTACAGGGTGAACTTAATCTGTCTACCCCTACAGGAGTTGGAGGTGATCTTAGGGATGGATTGGCTCTCTACCAATCGCATTCTGATAGATTATCGGGAGAAGAAGTTGCTTTTTCCCGACGCAGAGGAGCCTGAGTTGATGTCTTCCCAAGGTGTTATGAGGGAACTACAGGACGGTGCACGGTGCTACATGATCTTCACACATATGGAGGTAGAGAGAGGTGAGACGACGTCTGTGATACCAGTTGTCCAGGATTTTGGGGATGTGTTTCCGGAGGAGGTACCAGGGTTGCCTCTCAGTAGAGAGGTGGAGTTCTCTATTGATCTAGTCCCAAGAACAGGCCCGGTCTCGATAGCCCCGTGTCGCATGGCTCCGACAGAGTTGGTAGAGCTCAAGAAACAGATGGAAGATCTGATGGAGGAACAGTTCATGCGGCCCAGTACTTCGCCTTGGGGAGCACCAGTGTTGTTGGTGAAGAAGAAGGACGAGAGTTCGCGCCTGTGTGTGGACTACAGGCAGCTGAACAAGATGATGATCAAGAATAAGTATCCGCTCCCGAGAATTGACGACTTGATGGATCAGTTACATGGGTCTTCAATGTTCTCAAAGATAGATCTGCGATCAGGTTACCACCAAATTTTGGTAAAGGCTGATGATGTACAAAAGACAGCCTTCAGATCTAGGTATGGCCACTACGAGTATGTGGTTATGCCTTTTGGCGTGACCAACGCCCCAGCGGTGTTCATGGACTACATGAACAGGATCTTCCGACCTTTCCTAGATAAATTTGTCGTGGTCTTCATAGACGACATCCTTATCTACTCCCGGACACAGGAGGAACATGCAGAACACCTTAGGTTGGTGCTTGGTCTTTTGAGAGAGAAGCAGCTGTATGCCAAGTTGTCCAAGTGCGAGTTCTGGATGGATGAGGTTCAGTTTTTGGGGCATGTGATATCCGCCCAGGGGATTGCAGTGGATCCGGCAAAGGTAGAGGCAGTGATAAAGTGGGAAAATCCTAAGTCGGCCACAGAGATCAGGAGCTTCGTGGGGTTAGCGGGCTACTATAGGAGATTCATAGAGGGATTCTCCAAGATTGTGGCACCTTTGACTTTGCTTACTCGGAAGGACCAACCTTTCACTTGGACAGACAAGTGTGAGGAGAGCTTTCAAGAGCTAAAGAGGAGATTGACGAGTGCTCCTATATTGGTAATTCCAGATGTGGGGAAACCGTTTGAGGTCTTCTACGACGCGTCTCATCTTGGACTGGGTTGCGTCTTGATGCAGGAAAAGAAGGCAGTGGCATATGCTTTGAGACAGCTTAAGATACATGAGCGTAACTATCCCACTCATGACTTGGAATTGGCAGCTATAGTTTTTGCCTTGAAGATCTGGAGGCACTATCTGTATGGTGCTCAGTTTTGGGTGTTCAGCGACCACAAAAGTTTAAAGTACTTGTTTGATCAGAAGGAGCTGAACATGAGGCAGAGGAGGTGGATGAAATTCCTCAAGGATTATGACTTCGAGCTCCTATACCACCCGGGGAAGGCAAATGTAGTGGCAGATGCTCTGAGCAGGAAGACGGTACACACTGCACACCTTATGATTAAGGAGGTGGAACTACTAGAGAAATTCAGAGACATGAGGCTACAGGTGGAGTTGGGGTCCGAGTCCATTAGGTGTAGTACCCTTACTATATCTAGTGACTTCTTGGACTCGATCAGAGTGAGGCAGTTGTTGGATGCGGGTCTGAACAAGGTTAGGGAACAACTTGGATCAGAGGAAGCCAGAGACTTCGCCGTGAGTGATGATGGCATACTGAGGTTTCGAGGCAGAGTATGCATACCTGATGATGCTGAAGTGAGGAAGTTGATCCTTGAGGAAGGACACAAGAGTCGTCTTAGCTTGCATCCTGGCATGACTAAGATGTACGAGGACCTCAAGGAAACTTTCTGGTGGCAGGGGATGAAGAAAGATGTGGCTCAGTTTGTATCAGCTTGTTTAACGTGTCAAAAGGCGAAGGTGGAGCATCAAAGGCCCGGTGGCATTCTACAGTCGTTGGAGGTACCGGTGTGGAAATGGGATAGCATCTCGATGGACTTTGTGACCCATTTGCCACGAACATTTAGAGGACATGACGCCATCTGGGTGATAGTAGATCGACTGACCAAGAGTACACACTTTTTGGCGATGAACTTGAGGATGTCTATGGCCAAACTGGCTCAGTTGTACATTAAGGAGATAGTAAGACTTCATGGGGTGCCCTCGAGTATAGTTTCTGACAAAGACCCACGGTTCACGTCCCGGTTTTGGCAGACGTTACAGAGTGCTATGGGTAGCAAGCTCACCATGAGTTCAGCGTATCACCCTTAGACAGATGGCCAGTCTGAGAGAACGATCCAGTCGTTACAGGATTTGTTGAGGACTTGCATATTGGATCATCTGGGTGCTTGGGACGAGGTATTGCCTTTGATAGAGTTCACCTACAACAACAGCTTTCACGCGAGCATTGGCATGGCGCCATACGAGGCTCTTTACGGCAGGAGGTGTA
>Ga0214544_1001938_pt1 | contig 43584 bp, 23 predicted proteins | sample CNSS3metaG_FD_160074 | JGI IMG/M metagenome (GOLD analysis project Ga0214544, IMG submission 160074) | Root nodule microbial communities from cowpea collected in UCLA plant growth center, Los Angeles, California, USA - CNSS3 | ecosystem: Host-associated > Plants > Roots > Nodule | place: USA...
TCGTCGTATATAAAAAGATGCGTGCATGACACATTGTAAATCCATGCATGATGGTGGTGATTCCACTGATCCTAATATTTGTTTTCTCAACGGTAGAGATAAATAATACAGTTTTTTTTTTTTTTTGCTTGTTATTATGTATGGTTGGTATGTGAGTTGATATGCATCTATCAGATGCATCTGGCTACATCATATTATAGTTGGCATTGACATTTTGATCGAGTTATGATTTCTATAATAACAGATTAGCATTGAAATTAGTGCCTTCATTTTTCAAAACAATCACTCGTATTAAATAATGAGAAAGTTCCTTCAAGTGATATCTTAACCAACTAATTATTTTATAGTTTTAATTAAATTGGTTGTATATTTTATTAAAAATATTAATTTGGTCCTAATAATATTAGGAGAGTGACTATGTAATATTTATTAACTGCAACAACAATCTTCACGATCCCAGGAAGTTTGAAGAAAGCCAATATCACATAAAAAAAAGAACCTTATAAATAAATAACAATAATATACCTATTTAAGAAATAATCATAGTTTCAATATCTTCTGCATCTATTTATAACTTGAATGTGCAAGATTAAGATTGTAAACTTATATAGGTTCTGATCCTTAAATAAATCTCATCTTATTACTATTAATACATCAATTAACAAGTGGATAAGTGAAGCCGGTGATATTTAAATAATACTAATAATTTGTTATTTTCTTTAGCAACATAATAATTTTATGCGTTTTACGATCCTCTCGCAAATTTCCATTCTCAACTCTGTTCTTTTCCGACACCACTCCTCCCTCGTGATTTTCGCATCTTTTCGACATGGCGAGAGGCGTATCGCAATCTCAATCATCAACGTCCGCTGCCACCACGCGGCCCGGCGTGATGGCTCCCCGTGGCTCCGCTGCCGCCACCGCCGGGATGCGCCGTCGCCGTCTCGGAGCCGGGAGCAGCTCCGCTTCCGTCGGAAGCGGTTCCGGCACAGGAGGAAGCAACATGCTGCGGTTCTACACCGACGACGCTCCCGGCCTCAAGATCTCGCCGACGGTGGTGCTCGTGATGAGCCTCTGCTTCATCGGCTTCGTCACTGCTCTGCACGTGTTCGGTAAGCTCTACCGCTATCGATCCAGCGCCGGCGTATGATTCCACTTCCAGGACACGGATCTGGCGATGACCGGTTTCTGATCTGGATCACGAAATCCGGTTATTCGAAACCTTCGCTTTTTAATTTACGCGCTATTTTTTTAATTTTGTAAATCTTCCTAGGGCTTGATTAGGCTTCCTGTTTCTCTAGCTGTGAAATGATCGGATCTTCTTCTTGCTGATGAAGGAAGTCGCGTTTCGCCTTTCCGTGAAAATCAGTCTCTTCATTCATTTATTATTTTTTTATCCATTCCATTATTTTGCTTAAATTTCCAAAAAGAAAAAAAAAACGGTTGCGATTTTAGCCATTTCTGTTATCACTGTAGCTTGATTGCGTAGAAAATTTCTGTTAATTATTGCTTTACTAGCTCCACATTTATTATAAAATACTTTTTCGTTAGAATAGGAGAATGATATAATTGAACTGTAATGGTTTACCTTGCAAATACCATATTTGATTTTATTAATAAGGATTTATATGTTGCTCTGGAAAGGTTGTCTCAACACAATAAATACAAGTACAGTACCTGAATGTATCATTGTGGTTACACAATTGATTGTAGCAAAGTAGTTATGTTAGATAAATTAGCAGCAAGTATTGCCTTTGTCTTTTGTCTGTATATAAGGAAAAGGTATAAGTCTGTCTATATTTGAACCATGTAAATTATCAGTTTCCAGGTTCTTCTTAAGATGCATATTTCTAATACTTGATATTGACCTTTGAAGAAAGGGATTGATGACTATTTCATGGATTGTCACGTTTGTATCATTGGATGGACCACCTGGCCGTAAAGGTAAACAATTCTATAATAATTTTTTTTTCTATAAACTAAAATTAAGTATAAGTTAAAAAAAAGTTTATAATTTTTTTTACAATAGGGAAAAACTGATTTCCATTTTTTTTAAGTGTTTACAGAAAATCTAGTTTATAAGCATATCTTAGGCTGATTTGTTTGGTTAAATTAACTAGAATTTCCATACAAATTATCCTCATCAGATTTTTCTTTCCGGAGTGAGTGTAAGTATAACCGTCCGAAGAAGGAGTTGTTAGGTCACTTAGTTGAGAATCCATTCGACTGAAACTATTATATTCAGTCATTGAAGAGAGATTCAATAGTATAAAGTGTAAGTCCCCCATCAAGGATAGAGGCTGAATCTGATAGTCTCTTTTTGATCATGACCGATAAGCTCATGTCATGCTTTCGTGTTTGTGTTTGCTGGGTATTCTTCAGACATTGTACAATTTACCAGCAAGATAGGTTCATAATGATTCTTTCGTCATAGTCATCCATGTGTGGCAGCAAAAGTATTCAAAACCGTTGAGTGGGACTATAAATTTCACATCATATTAAATAAATTTATTTATAATTTATAATCTCTAATAAAATGAGGAAAGAGTTTTATAAATAATGTGTTAAAAATGTGTTATTATTTGTTATATTGTAGGGAAATTGCATCCATGTCGATTTAAGTTATGTTAAAAAGTGAGTTTGGACGAATTAGCTCACATAAAATTGAAAACAGGTAAACAAACGTAAGATTGAAAACTACCTTAAATAAATATGTTAAAGTTAAAATTTTTATAAATAAAGAAACATATGATATTATTGTCTAAGCTATTAAGAAACTGTACTAATTAATCATTATTTCGTCTTTGACTTCAAAACATCGTTGCTGTCTTTTGCATTTCAATAGTAACATTTGGAAGAACTTCATTTTTTTCTGTAGGAACATTTTGTGGGAATCTTAGATAAAAGAAGCATTAGAAACAACATGATTTTCTAGTAATTTAGTTTACAAAAAAAAATATATATATATATATATATATATATATATATATACCCTTTTTAGTAATTCAAAAATATAAATGGGATTGACAACATGATTGGGATCAATTATCTTGCTTCTCCATTGTTAGACGAGTTTTACCTGAGAATTTAATTGAAATGGACATGTTAAGATATTTTGCATCATTAACAAATCATGAATTATCAAATTGAAAACAAAATGACTTTTTATACAATTACTTTAGTGTTATATCTAAAGTTTAACTGAAAGAACTAGCAGTGTTTATAGCGCATCAAAATTGAACCAATTAAACGTGTTTGCCACAATGGTTAGTGAACGCGGGGAAAGAAAGCTGACGAAAAAACAGAGTATTAATTGTTGCAAAATTATTACCTTTTCAAAACAAAACATACATTCTAATTGATTGTAGCAAGGACGTAAAAAGCCTACATAAGTAAATTACATAATCAACACTCAATCCTCAAAATCGATGATTGAAGTAGGTAAAAGACCTACTTCAAACTTACGAGCCCAAAATTTTGAAAAATAATTAAAAAAAGACACTTCCCTGTTATATCCCTATAAGCCTGTGGAAGGTGAATGAATTTGAATCCAGGCAAATTCATGTTTGTAAGGCAAACTTGCATTGCAAGAGGCTTCACATGCATACACCACAATTGAAGCCCAATCCAGAGAGTCCACTTCATTGTCAACGCCGAAGTAATAAAGCAACTGTGGCAAAATCTGGCACCACCAACATTAACAACTCAGTATCCAAAGACAATATACAAACATTTGCTTGAGCAAGAAAAAAAAAAAAAAAAAAACAGCATTACTTGCAGAACTACATTCAGCTTCAAACACTGATAGACATCTAAAACAAGTACCTGAAATTCACAACACATAGGTCCACTGCAGTAACTGCATCTAGGGATATCAGCATTTGATGGCCGACCACTTGAAAGGGGCCATATTGGCTTAACATTAGTATTCCTATAATACCTGATTTACCAAAACTGTAATTAGACCCAATATATTGATAAATTCAATGCCATTAATCTGGTTATTATGCAAATTAATCATTTTGAACACACTAGTACACAATATGATTATAGGGAAATGTAGTTTTATAAGGGGCTGAGAGAAATTTGGAGTCATATTTTAAATTCTAAATTGTCTCCAAACTTATAATTTAATAAATAACTTAACAGTGTTAAGTTAACAGTTAACACTTCAGCTACTTTTGTTAAATGTAACTATGACATGTTCCAAAGGTTTGGATTGCCTAAAATGTTGTTAGGTTAATCAGAGACAAGTAGCAATGAAAATATTTCCACTATTTTCCGGCTTATTTTAGTTTTTATCTCAAAAGGCAATATATTATATTTGTCAAACATTTTCACCCATCCCGTTTAGTAATTAATCGGCCTCCGAGGGCACACAAGGAAATTCGCCATAGTTAAGCATTCTAATTTGGCGAATCTTTATCACCTTAGCACTTGTTCAGGGGCCTTGTCGATGCATTCCTGGAAGGAGGCCCAACTCTTCTTGTCAGCGTCACCCTGTTCATAAACAATATAATTAGCAAATAATATATACATAAACTACAAACAATCTTATTAAAATGATAAAATTGATACCTGAAAGCTATCAAAAATTGAATTCATTGTGTCATCAGTCCTGTTCCTCGAGATCAAGGAATTAGACACAGTATTTTCCTCAGACATGTCTCTATTATATTCACTTTCATCTTCAATGGTGATCTCAAATTCAGGCCACAGATTCTTGCTTCCACCTGAATGATAGTGAGAAGAATGACCTCAGGTGTAAACTAATAAGAACCTAAATAGTAGATGTCATAAAATTGTATACAGTGATGTATATGTTTTAGTCCGGAATGGTGGTTTTGGGTTCCATTAGAGATACAAATTTAAATATCTTATCAAAGTGGTTTTACGTATGAGCAATATTGTAATTAGTCTCAGCAGCACTTTTACATTTCATCTAAAAGTGACTAATAACTTCGCTATCAAAGAGAAGCAAATAAATATTGTAATAAAAGTACACAACTTTAAACCACTTGACCTTTATGTGACTCGAACAAGGTAGTTTCACTTTTGTTGGATCCAGAAACAGGCGAAGAAATTTGTATCTGAGGGCAAGCAATTTTATGCCCTGCGCGCCAACTCAAAGCCTGTGAGTTGGAAAAGAAAAAACAAATATCATGGGAACCAAATTTGTGGAAGAAAACAAACAGATACATTAAATTAATTCCATTACCTGGTGTTTCTCAGAGCAATACCGTGTCTGTTTGCAACTACTACAAAGCTTGTCTCCTTTCCAAGTGCCGCACCAATCACAAAGAACAGCTGAAAAGTAAGCACACATTCTATCAAAATTGAGGTAGATTCAGGACAATTTGTTTCATAGAAAGCACGCACATGTAGTACAAAACCTAAGTCATCAAAAGTGTTAATCCCCTTTAATGGGAAAGCACGACATACATTAACCTGTTCAAGTTAAAAGATTATGTTACAATGAAATCAGATAATTTTGTTTTTTTCCTGATAAAAGTGTGGTCTCACAGTGTGCAGTAACTGATCGTAGTCATGAAGTCCTTTTCACTTCATGCAGGACTTCTCAACACTAGTACTCAATACTCAGTACTCAAAAGGAGATAATCATGAATATAAATATTCAAAAATCAACATACACAAACACAAGCCAGAAGGTAAATAAGCATCTAAACAACGGAAACAACAATCTCTCTTCACCATACCGAAGGAGAGGATCTCTAAACAACTACAAAAATGAATGGGATTATTATCAACAAATGAAGTGAAACTATTATAATGGTGACTACCAACCTCCACAGCCAGCAGGTTTGTGACTCTCATCATACTGAGGGCATTCTTGAGAATAAAATGGATTAACACGTGGTAATTGACTACGGAAGACCTTCACACTTCAATTAAAACACAACACAATCAGATATAAACAATCAAAGTAACTAAAACAATGGAATAGGTTGTTTAAGAGAGGATGATCCCTGACCTTCTAGATGGCTTCTCTGGATGGTGTTTCCATTGCTCATGTTGATCCCTGAGGAGGCATTTCATAGAGGGACACATAAAGACATACAACATTCGGTGAAATGCAGTTTCCTGCTCAGTCGGTGCATAAACCTAGAAATTCAAGGGTTTTGATACAATGTCACAATCAACAGGTATAAAGTCAAAAAAAATCATGAGGCATTAACTTCATACCTGAAGTAAGAATTGTAAAGGGTCTCCACAAATGTCACACACAAATGACCCCCCTGAAGGTATATTCAAAGGGTCAAGCCAAGCCTGTTATTCACATCACCTGTCAGAAACTGGCACTTTCTTTGTACATCCAATAAAGCAAGATAGAGGTAAATTGTAAACGAATTCAATGAAAAGGTAAAGTACAGGGACTCCTCCAGCTTTGCTTGGGAAATATTGACGTTGAAGAGACCATTTATTCTTTGGCTTGTCAACAAAGCCAAGTGTGATGGGTTCATGTTCTTCTTCTTCATCGTCGTCATCAACATCATCATATTCCTCTTGATCTTCTGCGTTATCATTCTGCATAACCTTGAGCTTGTCAACCAGATCTCCAATGGCATCAGTATCCATGCGTTTAAGAATGGAATAGAAAGTGCTAGTCTGCGAGATAGTGAAGACTGATTGTGTAAGTAGCACATAAGATTTTATCATTAAACCAGAAATATACATAGAAATGAGCCAAACATTCTCTATACCAAACTGTGTTAACTAAATGAAACTTTGGGATGAGCCTGAAACTGTGACTATTCATTATTTTGCATTGATTGGCGTAAGGACTATAATAGCAGTAGAATAATAATAGTATCGACAAATAACAGTAAAGAGAATGATACTTAATACCACAATCTAATACATGAATTTTCAATTTCAAGCCAAGCAATTCCATTTATAGAGTGTTTCGAAGCCTACTTGTTAAAGTCGGCGACACAAGTCCTAGATTTCCGGCGAAATCGGGGTGGTCGAGCGTGTGCGCGGCAGCGATTCCAAGCAGACTCAGAACTTTTCTTCACTTTTCCGGCGAGGCAGCAAGAATTAAAGTAAAAGAGATTTTGTACTATGATTCCGGTCAGATAATATATATTGCAGAGAAATAGAATAGGGAAAGAAGAAGATGGTGGGTGATAGGGTATTGGATTTTGGGTCAGATTGGGTATTGGTTACTGGGCCTGCACCCCCTTCAATTTTAAATTTGCTATTACTTGCTGCAGTTCTATGATTACTAATTGCACATCCAACAATAAAAGAAAACTCAATCGATCTCTAATCATGACCACTGTTGCATGAGAAAAGAAGAAAGGAGAAAGAATACATTAGAGAAAGAAGAGATAAAATACGAAAAATAAAAACTATTTTTGAAAATTTTTTTTCCGAAATATATTTAATGTGTTTTGAAGAGTTTTCTCTGAGCATATTTTATGTAAAAATATTTTGGAAAACTCTTCTAAAAATATTATATACATTCTCAAAAATTTGTTCCAAAATACATTTTATATGTTTCTAAAAATTTCATTTCTAAAGTCTTATTTTGAACATTATTTTTTTCAAAAAAATTATCTAATTTTTTTTTGAAACGGGTCGTTTTAAGGATTTGAGAGGGTACATGAAGAAATCGTTGAATTGCAGGAAGTAAAAGTCTTTTAAATTTCTTAGTTTGCCTTTGTTGTTTAAAGTACATTGAAACTTCCATAACTTTAATTTCTAAGCTTTTGAAATTGTTTTCTGAATGTAATCTAAAATACAATTTCAAATATAATTTGAAATTTAAAATTGTGTTTAATCTTACAAAATTATTCAGTTATTCACATCTTTCTGGTGTGGGCATATATAAATAAGTCTTACAACATTTCAGAATAATTTTTTTTAATAAATGAATATTAATTCTTATTTTATGTTTTTGGTAAAAACAAAAATTTGATCTTGGCCAAGCTAATTGTGAAAGTAAGTCATGTCCCGTGTTTTTCTAAAAATCTTTTTGAATAGATGTTGATTCTAGTGTTATAGATGTAGACATATTTTATTCGTTTTTAATAATATAAGAATAAATATTGACAATTTTTTTTTTTAATATTTTTTCAAGAAGGCTAGTTTATTTTCCTTTAATCTGCTTAAACTAAAATGCCCGATGAAGTGGTTCATGGTTCCATTTCTAGAAAAAATTAGGGTGAGAAATTAAATATATTTCACACAATAAATTAAAAAAAAAAACACGACTTTATCTAATTTAATAATATCACCGTGAAAAAGGAATATAATGGGTGCTTTATATAATTAAAAAGAGCAACATAAAAATAAATATACATTGATACATAGCCATTCTCTTTGTACAAGAGAAATCCAAAGATTTAATTAAGAATAATTCTAAGTAAAACGAATGTCTTCTACCAAGTACTATCTCATCTCAGCTTAAGTTTTTACATAATAACCACATATATACTATTTATTAAACAATTTTACTTAAATAATGTTACTTCTTTTCTAAGTGTGTCATGTTTATCTAGATAAAATAAAATAATAATTAATTTTCAAAAAATCTAATAATAAAAAATAACAGGTCATGACACTACTTGGTTAGTCTTAAATTTTCACATATATAGATTGAGAAAATATGTTATTGGTTAAAATAATTTTATATAACCTTTCTTGATAAATGTGTTATTTTCATTCGTCGCAAATATAACAAATATTAACATAATTTATTTCAAAATACGTAAAAGTAAAAAATAAAAAATAAGTAATATTGTATTAAAAATGAAAATATCAATCAATTCAAAGAACAGAAGGTAAAAACTGCAATAATCTTTAAGTAGTATATGATTTTATCACCACGAATTGAAATAAAATATATGTTTATTTAATTATATAAGAAAGACCATTAATTTCTGTGGGAAGGGAATATTTTAGCCCATAGCTTTAACCTAAGTCAAAGATTTGAATGCACATATTATCTACCTACATGCATATTCATATAGATAATTATTTTCTTTCAAATCAGACCTACGTGCAGGCAAGTTTTTAAAAGGTGTGTTAATTGGTGAAAAATTAGGTGGTGGATGCCTATATCCTACACCATTCATGCTAATTAATTAAAGTAGTTAATTAGAATATTATTATATCTTTTTATTTTATCATACGACTAACTTTCCCTCAGATTTAGAAAAGTTTTATTCCATCATCTCTGAAAACAATTTTATAGAAGACACGAAGCAAAATCATTTGCACAATATTTTCTTTTTCTTTTTTACGAGAATGATATATATTTTGGAAAGTCTCCAAATTAGGTTTCAAGGGTTTACATTATGGGTTTCAGAGGTACTTTGTCCTTAGGTCTTGAGTCACGAGGGAAGTGTTTATAAAAAATATTTTGATGCTAAAGTCAGTTCAGGATATGGTGGTCAGATGTCAGAGTAAAAACAAAAAATTATATTTCACAAAATGTGTCTTTCATACTAAGGTTTGTGGGTCTTACTCGGTTGGGCCTTGACTTAATTGGCCTAATTACCTACTAATCATGTTATACAATGCAACCTCATGTTAACCTTGTTTAGAGTAGCTTGAGGGGGTTAGCCTAGTCGGTCAGGCTGATAACATGTCGTCCTCTAAGGTCAACATGTAATCGGTTAGGCTGTGTACTAGGTTCCTCCAAGTAGGTGGTTTTCAGTGCTGTCGTAGGACTGTGTACCCTAGAGGATGAGGACGGGTAGTCCACCAACCCCTAGTCTTAAATGTTTATTTATTGAAGACTACAAGGATGTCGAGCACCTTAGGGGACGAGGATAGATAGTCCATCAGACCCCCAGTCTTAACATGCTTGCATGTTAGAGACTGCGAGGTGACGACTGCAGGTTCTTGGATATTGACTTCTTGACTTGTTGTGGATGACACGTGCTTTGCAAAGAAAATTTGTATTTCTTTAGTCGTATGGTTCTATACGTATATTATTGTTATTATTATTATTATTATTATTGCTTATTTGAGATAAGTCGTTACTTTACTGATATTGGTTTATATTATTACATATTTTGTCACATGGATTAAAGGCTCAAAAGTCCTATAAATACATCTAGTATTCTCAAGGAATACACACTCTCCTACACTCATTCTCTCTCCTAATAAAAGATCATTAGTCTCTTACTAACTTGAGCGCCAGAGAGTCTTTTGCACGTGGATCTTCCCATGTGTCTCAACCCTCAGAAGCACTCCATCAAGGTCTGTTAAAGCCATCCAGATCTTACCATTTGTCTGAAGGTTTGCCATAAGATCTCGGTAAGAGCAATATTGTTTTATATATTATAATTTTTTATTTAACATAAAAATATATAGATATGTCAACTAGAAATTTTTAATCAAGCTATCCAAGAATTTAGAAGAAGAGAAAATTTGAGACATTAATTGCATCACAAAAGGGAACTATGAATAAATTTATTTCAATAGATAAATTTATAAAAATAGATAATAAAAATGAATTAGAAAATACAAATAAGTGTTTTTTGAAAGAACAAAATAATAACAATATAGATATATGTGAAAATAAGAGAGAAATACCATATGAAAACAACAATAGAGAAACAAAAGTAATTAGTGAGAAGGATAAGTTTGATTCTCAAACTCATAATCATTATTAAAAATATATAAAAAGATTAAAAAAATTAATTTTATTATCTATTAAAATAAAAATTTAAAATGAAATTAATTTTGATAATTTAATAAATAATTTTGTATAAAAAAAATCTCAAAACATAAATTTTAAATAAAATATCTCATTTTTAAATTTGATTTAGCCTCCTAAATTTTTGAGCTGCTCTTGGTGGAAATTCTTTAAATTCCCAGGACCTTAGTTGAAGCTTGAGATGTTACACTACAAGAAAAATGTAATTTATCTACAGATCTGTACATACAGATTTAAATCTGTATGTAAAGTAGATATTACATACGGATGTTACCTATGGATCTGTAAAATTGAGTTACATACCGAAAAATCCGTATATAACAAAAAAAATTTGATGTGTTAGAACTCAATTTTTCCAACTTTTGGAAAGATGGCATCCGTAAATAATGATAAAGGATCCGTAAATAAGTTACCACCTAATTTATTATACATATTTAAAATTAATTAATTATTAAAAATTAAAACAAGTTTATTCTCGTGCTCTATCAGAGAAGAATAAGCTCCGAGAAAAGTTTAGTCACATAGAAGAAGAAGCTCACTGGAAACCCTATTCTTCCTTCATTTCGTACTCACCCTCTGTTCGTTCTCTGTCACTCGCACTGATACAAAGGATCACCGATCCAACGACTACGTTAAAACCCTAGCATCACCACTCGTGCCTCCTCTGGATTGGCCCGGCCCTAGAAGCACCTTCACTCAAGCCCTAGAAGCACCTTCATCGAGAATTACATACGAAATAATTTGTATGTAAATTTACATACAAAATATTTTTCGTATGTTAGTTTTCCGACGCCTGGTTTACATACGCATTTGTTTTCATATGTAATCTGTAGATAATATTTAATTACATACGAATTTTGTTCATTACATACAGATTTTGTCCATAGAAAAAATCATTTTTTTTTGTATAGAAAAAATCATTTTTTTTTGTAGTGTTATGTCATTAGTAGACTAATATTTATAATTGTGTGTTTGATTGTATAGTTACCATAAAATTGATTTAGGAATTGTTTTAATAGTTGAAAGTTTTAAATTTATAAGATGGTCTTTTATTAAATACTAGTTTATCATTTTATTTTGTATGCGCATGATTATAATGATCATGTGTTAACACATGAGCACATGCCCAATATAGGTTGTAGATGTTCTCGTGGACAATAATATAATGTTTCATCTTATTATAAAATTTAGAAAAATTATGAACACATCTATTTATTTGTATATACTTATATTTTGTAAATAGAAGACCTATTTTTTTGGATTTTATAGGTATTGACTTATAAAATATTCATGCATGTTATATGTGTTATATTTAAAGCAGATTGTGTGTTTGGAAGGGGATGTACACTTATGGTAACAATGTTTATTAGCAACAAAAATTTTCATTTATTCTCTGTCGGTACCCGTTTAAAAAGTACTTACGAATTTAAAAAAAATTATGGATACCAATAGATATTTAAAGAAATATATTTTATAATTTTTTAAAATAAAATAAAATAAAATAAATATAAATTAAATTTTAATTTTAATTAAATTTAATCTAATAAAATATAAACTAAAATTTTTATTCAAATTAAATTTAACTTAAAAAATGTAATTTTAATTTTAATTTTGTGCGGTTAACGGATATTTATGAGTACAAGTAGTATAATACCCACACTCGTTCCGTCTATAAACAAGTATTAAAATACATACTACCCGAGAGTTAATAAACACTCGCAACTACCAATTATCCGCCATAGATTTTATCCACAGATACTCATAGACATAGACATTTCTTTCATCCCTAGTTTTGCCTTGTATAAGAAGACTAATTGAGAAAACTATATAAAAAAATATTTATTTTTTATATGAATGAATATGACTCTTAAACCTCCTTTCCTCCCCTCTCCTTCGCCTTTAGATATAATTTATATATGATCAACAAAAATAATGATTAATATGTTTCATTAGTGTCACCATGAGATGATAACATTAGGTGACTCTCCATCAAAAGTTGAGAAAATGACAATCGATACCACACAACACGCACAAAGTCTAGAATAACTAATACATACCTTAAATTTGGCTTGATTTATGAGGTATAGTCTTCATAAATTTAGTGAAATGTTTTTACTTGAATTTCTAAATCATTGGTTAGGAAGTTGGAGAACATACTTGAGATGACTATTTGCTGAAACGAGAAGAAAGTAGTTTGGAAGTTATGGTATATGGTGTGAAAACTAAAATGGTATATGGTGTAGTAAACATTATACATGTTCATTGTTTTATTAAGTATGAAACATGTGTGTCACTTGTCGTATGTTTGTTAGAAGTTATGTAAAAAGTTGGTTGTTGTTACATCTTGTGAGAAAGCATTTATTTGATTTGAGAAAGAAAGAAAAATATTTCTATTTTAACTTCTAAATCTTTTTAATTCTATAAAGAAAAAAAAACATTTGAAAGTGAATCATGATATTTATTGATTATTATGTTAGTGTATTATGTAAAATTTGGTGGAAGTACATTACAATATATAATAGTAAATAATAATAATAATTATTATAATAATAATAACTTTAATTTTTAATATTAAACTAGCTATAGTTTAAGAAAAGGAAAAAAAGGACTAAAATGTTAAAAACTTAAAATCATTAAATCTTTTTAAATAATTAAAAACATAACAAATCATCTTTACAACTAAAATTTACTTTTGAAATATGGCGATTTGAAACAATTGTGTCCTCTAAGAGAAACATGTTGAGGCATAAAACGAGGGACGTTTTCCCATTCCCATATTCCTTTTTTTATTTATTTTTTCTTTTATTTCTAATGTAAGAAACAAACGTACCTTGAGAATTTAAATATGAAGAAAATTCACGTTAAATAATTAAATACAAGTCAAACAATGAATAGTTGCTTACATTATTAAAGGTTTGCTAACATTTCTCCGCTCAATTATTTGGATTCATAATAATAACACTTGTGGTCAACACAATGCATACCAACAAGTTAACACATACAATTATTAAGAGGAGACACATTCTTACTTGAATTGTCAACCTTTTGAAATAGTGATTTAGAGATTATATAAAAAACTAAAGCTAGAAGCAAATCATTTCATATAATTACTTTTGGTATTATTTTAAGATAACTTAAAAAATTTATATTAATTACAAACAAGTAAGATATAATATATAATTTTTTTATCAGCAATAAATAACAAAATAAAATGATACATAATATATAAATATTTATGTTAAAAGTATCATAACTAGAGATAAGACAATTTCATAATATATAAATAGGTACAAATCTTACCTTACAAGTTAATTTTATAAGATTGTATTAGATTTAAAGTCCAAGTCTTAATAATTTAAGATTTTTATTTTAAAAATAGTGTATTGATCTTTTATATAACATTATACAGCATTCATTCCATAGTTTGTTATTTGAAGGCAAATTCAATTATTTACATGTTTAATTTGCTTTCCACGTGATTTTTCATACCAAAAAGATTTAACATGAATGAGTTATAAACATTTCATATAAAAAAGTTAAGATATTATTTTCGATCCAAATCTTAAAAAGAATCAATGAGTAGATTTTATTTCTTATAATGTTTTTTGAGACTCATTTTTACTTTGATGTATCAACATACTCGTCGCACATGGCATCAAACACTTGAAATCCTAACAAATATTTTTGACTATATTAGTAAATATAAATACTTAAAAATGATTGAAAAATAAAAATAGGAAGCATGTGAGGAGTTCCCCAAAAGTGGTAACACAGAGAGTTATGGTTTTAAAATAGGCAAAGCAAAGTTGGGAATGAAAGTAGATGAATGTGAGTGAAGGACGAAAGGTACGATATTTGCGGGGGCAGATGTGGATGCATGACCGAGTCAACTCAGTGGAAAAGCGTGTTTTTTACTTGTTTCTTCCATGATTGTTGCCAATTCTCACATTTGACTCTTCAGTCAATCAATCAGTGACTCACAGACCAAGTACATCAATGCAACCACACACCTAACACTGTTCTTCATTACACTCTCACTTAATAACTTACTTTATTCTTAATTCAAACCACAAATGTTACTTTCGATAAACAAAACAAAGCGAGTGTTGGTGAGGCAAACACGTAATGTAATGTAATGTAGTGTACCTTTATTGATTGACCCAATGCTTGCATAAATTTATTATTATTAGGCATAATGAATTTGAATGATTGGGAAAATTTATTTGAACCCAGTTCCATTAAAAGTAACATTTGAATGATTATGGTACGAGAATTTCACGAGGAGTGTTGTTGGCAATGGAGCACAGTTGTCACTGTTTCCAAGCGATCAGAGATGGCCCACTGCGGCGAATTTCTGGAAAAATGTGCTGCACTGCAAACACTGTACTCACTCACTCATTCACTCACTTACTTACTCACTTACCCACTCAGAATTTTACAAGAAAAGTTTGAATTTTGTACTTTCTGACGTGATTAATCTCTAACTGGGGTAATAAAAATGGTTATAGTTTTGTGATTTAAGAAAAAACTGACTTAAAAATTGAATTTTTTTGTGTGTGAGTGATGATGGGTGGGTGGACACATGAACCAGTAGCAGTCATTTCTTGTGTTTGTTCTGTGAAACTCTTTCTCTCTCTCTCTCTCACAGTCATTCTGACAGTCATTTGGTGGGCCCCTACTCCCAACCAGTGAGGGCTCACGGACGGCACCACCCTCTTTCTCTCTCTAACTTTTTGTGAGATTACGGTCCTAATACAATTATGGCATAATCATTTTCATACCTGGCTGTAAAGTTCACTCTTTTTCCCTTTTCTTTCTCTTTTCAATCATACTGCTACTATTTCCCAACGAGCCAAACTCGCGTTTTTCTTGTCCCCTTTTTTTCTTCCTTCCCTAAAATTTGTTATCTAGTAATAGTACTAGGTAGTAGTAAAATAAAGGAATGCTCCGTCATCAAACAATGACGCATTGAAAGTTACACATTATCTTCTTCTTCGCAGAATATTATTCATTCTATTTCAAAACCTACTAGTGGAATGGAATCACCTCTGTTCAGAAACTAACTCATTACTTCTTACTTTTACATTCCATAATTAATCTCAGCTTTTTACATTATTCAAATAAACTATAACATAACGTTTTTAACCCAATACTAAGGTTCTGAACACACACGTTTGGTAACTGTAACACAGATTTATGCTTAGCTTGATTGAAACTGTTTGTTGATTGAGTAGATTTATATATAGCGCTACTTAGTATATATAGAGTGAGAAAGACAGAGAGAAAGAGAGAAAGAGAGAGAAAGAGAGAGAGAGAAAGTGGTCCACAGAGTCTATGGCTGTCTGACCCTCATCTCAGAAACAGCCGTGTTAGATAAGGAGAGAAAGGAAGAGAGATCGAGGGAGAAAGATTCTATAAACCATTATTCTCTTCTCTCTTCATTTAACTCTTGTTTCACAACTATGACTTTCCTTTCAGCGCGATTCACATGAAAAGCCAATTTCAATTTCTTCCCACACGTATATTCCTTTTCTTTTTCTGTGTCTCAAACCGCAAAATCAACTCAGTGAAAATGATCAATTGTATCTATGAAGTTTTCCTTTCAACATGTCTGCATATTATGCTATCTTTTCCCAGCATCAGCAGCACTGGTAGCTGCTAGCAACAAGCTGTTTTTTGGTTTTATATTTGTTTTGGCAGTACCTTTCTCAAACTACTAGGGTAGCTAGTTTAGGACACACAATTTTTCTTCACTTCAAAAAATGATGTCTGAAGAACCCTTTTCTGTTCCTCCCAACACCGTCAGAGACTCCTTGGTTCATGTTCAACCCCCCAGCTCAAACCCTAATAATAACAATCCTAACCCTAGTTCAAATCCAGCTAAGAGAAGGAGAAGCCTACCCGGAACACCAGGCAAGTGATTATGACTGTTAATCCACTTCTTATCTCTCAATCTCTTTTATTTCTTCATCATTTCCAACCAGGAAATTCTAGTTTACATTGATTAATTGTGAGTAATATATATGAATTGTGCATAAGCAGATCCAGATGCAGAAGTGGTGGCTCTGTCACCCAAGTCCCTGATGGCCACCAACCGTTTCATATGTGAAATTTGCAGCAAGGGTTTTCAGAGAGACCAGAATTTGCAGCTGCATAGACGCGGGCACAACCTTCCGTGGAAGCTGAAGCAGAGAACAAACAAAGATCAAGTGAGGAAGAAGGTGTATGTGTGCCCTGAGAAGAGTTGTGTGCATAACGATCCCTCTAGAGCCTTGGGAGACTTGACAGGCATAAAGAAGCACTACAGCAGAAAGCATGGGGAGAAGAAGTGGAAGTGTGAGAAGTGCTCCAAGAAATATGCTGTTCAATCTGATTGGAAGGCCCATAGCAAGATTTGTGGGACTAGAGAGTACAAATGTGACTGTGGCACACTTTTCTCCAGGTTATAGCATTTCCACACAAATAATTAATACTATTTAATGCCTCATATTCTCATAATTAATTTGTTCCTTTAGTTCATCCATAGGCATGGTTACATATACACGGTTGCAATTTAATATTCAGTTAATTCATTACATCAAATGGATGCCAGATAAGATAAGCATGGAAACAGACGCCATATATAAATATATATGTATGCAGTAGCAGTAGTAGCAGTAGCAGTATTAACTGAGAGAATATTTGTTTGGAATAATAAATGAGGGTTCTTAATTGATGTTTTTGTGCATATTCTAACAAATCAATCAGGAAGGACAGCTTCATAACACATAGAGCTTTTTGCGACGCTTTGGCTGAAGAAAGTGTGAGGATAACAACAACAACGACAACAGTTCCCCCAGCTTTAAGCAACTTGAGAAATGATCATCCCTTGACCAATGCTCAAGCTTCGAGGATCCCTCAGATTTTTTCAGGGTTTCACTCAGATCAATTCGGTGGTGGTTCAGGAACATCAGAAACACTGGTGAATTATGCTGAGGCAAACCATCATCATCATCATCATCATCATCAACAACAACAAGAACAACAACTGCAGCAGCAAAAGCTGAGGTTACCACTCTGGCTAGACCACCAGGTGAATTCACAAGTACTTCACCACCCTCTTATGAACTTCCCAACCAAACCAGGTGCTTTCAGTTCTCCGGGGCCAAACCCTGTGCCTGATATGGTGCAAACTATGGACATGTTTGGGCCACAGTTTGTGAATTACCGTTACCCAGAAGCGTCATTTGGAGGTGCCAACCTGTCTGTGCTGCCGCCACATGGACTGAAGCAGGAACAAGAAGAAAACAAAGGGGAGTTGTCGCATAGCGCGAGCTCGAATTTGTACTTGAGTAGTAACCAGAACCCACCTCATTACATGTCAGCCACTACAGTGTTGCAGAAAACTGTTCAAATGGGATCTACAAGGGTGAACGACAACGCGTTTTGCTCGAATAGGAACAGCAACCACAACAATGTTGTCAACAACAACAGCAACGTTGTTGTTGAGGTTCAGAAACTGGACGAGTTGGTGAGTGTGGAAGGGTGCACCAACCTTGGAGGTGGTGGTGGTGGGTATTTATTGAATGATGACTCAAACAATAACTCGTTTGTGGTTGTGAATGGCACGAAGGGTTTTGAGCACATGATGATGCCGGTGGATGAAGAGACAAGAGCAGCATCAATTATGGGAAAGCAATTACACTCCATAAGCAAAAATCAACTTGGTTTAACCCGAGATTTTTTGGGTGTCGGAGATAACAACATTGAATCAATAAGGAGACCTTTTTTCGAGCAAGATCTTGTTGAATTTAATGCAATGGGGTCAGCCTCAGGCATTAACCTGCAGAGGCAGTACGGTGGACACTATGTGTAGAGTCTCAACTTTCAAACTTCCATTTTAAAGAAACATAGCTTAGAGCTAAAGAAGCTGATGAAGTTATGGCATAGTGATATATATAGCTAGCTACTGTTATTAGTTGGAGCACATAAACTGAACAACGTTACCAATGGAGTGGACTCAGTGATGCACAGTGAAACGTGAAGATTTCACGTGTGATATATATAATATATATTCGATATATATCATAGAGGGTCTCGTGAGGGAGGTGGGGGCCAATGCATGTGAGACGGGACAAAAGTGATAGATATATATATTCATGTGTATGTGAATATATATCTATATATCTATGAGATGAGTCCAAAACTGAGAGGGTGATTTGATTCTCCGTTATGGAAGGTCCCTACCCTCCCTCTCCATGGCCATGCATGTCCATGGATGAAGCAGAAAAACACTGTCTTTTCTCTTAGCAATTGAACCAGACTTTTTTTCTCTGACGTGTAAGGTTGATACAACTTTACATTGTCGTACGTTTTACCTGGTGTCTATGACCTAGTTTTTCTTTCTTTTTCAGTGGCCTTTTAACTGTGCAGGGCGTGAAATGCTTTTCATAGAGGTAAATAAACACTTCTTTATTTTATTTTCTACCCATTTTAAATATGCTTTCATAATTTCATAAGCTATGTCGTTTACCATATATACACATGTATGTTTCTTCTGTAAAAAAATAAAAATAAAATGTGCATGTCAGCTTTTAACATGCACTCGAATGAAGAATAATAATATTAAAGTTTAATTTATAATACGTATATAGTATAGATTAAAGAATTACAAGTTAAATGAAACATATTGTGGTAGCTTTACACAATCACTGTTATCATAAAATTGATACTAGTTTCATGTAAAATATATTTTATAAGCTAGCTCCACTTTATGACATATCATATAGTTGTTTGGTGTATAAAATGCCTTGACACAATTGTTAGTTTTGTGTAAAAAATAATTTGAACTAATTAAATAGCTGTTATTTTATCGGCTACAAACACTAGTGTGAAAATAAGTTTACAAACGCGCATATTACGTAATTTACGAATACTTGAGATTTAGACAAATGCAGTGATAGTTTTGTTATTACAAAAAAATCAATTATATCACTTACCATTCTAATTTATGTAAAACCATTTAACATTTGATTGGTTACTAATGTAACTAATTAATATAAATAGTATTGTTATAACAGTAAATTTTATATTAAATAATACAATAAAACTGATATTTATTATAAGTAAAGATTAAAAATATAAACTCATTTATTAATATAATATCGGAGCATAAAATTTAGGAGTCCAGACTCTCTACTGGCTTTTTTGATGTTGTTAGAATACGTTGTGTTGATATTTTAAATATCTTTTTATATATTTTAAAATGTCAAAATTAGTGGTAATCAGTATGTTATGAAGATATAGTAAAAGAGCAACACAAAAAACTCTGCAGAAAATCCAAATTCAAAATTTACACCACATTGTAGTCTCCAATAGTCACCACCCATAATCAACTGTACTAATGACATCTTCTCATATATGGTTAGAGGGTGGAGGATGCTTTGTTTGGCTAGTTTAGTTGTTTTTTTTTTTGGTTGATCATAAAGATAAAAGACATTTTCTTTATTGTTTAGATAGATGATACTATTAGTTCTTGAAAACCTGATATATACCTTGAGAGAGAACAAAATTCTATATAGATTTATAAGATATATGATTTGACAAAATGAGAGAGATAGAAAAACAATATTTAGAATAAAATTATAAAAAAAAATTATTTAAAATTTCTTTTAATCAACATATTTTTTAAATTTAACAATATTTAATATTTTAATACTTGTGACAACGTTTAATTGCTATGTTTTATTATCATAATAAAAAAGTACATATGCGTAACCACGTTTTTTCACTGCTGTAAACAAAAACTATAAATAAATAAAAAAATATTTGATTTAATCTTGAGGGAAATGAAACCAATGAAAATTATTTTTAATGTAATTTAGTTTAGTTTTTCAATTTTCTTTCGTTAATTTAAGCTAGACTAACACGATCGGAAACACAATAGATTTAATTTTGTTCAATTTGAGAATTTTTTATTTTAAAAAATATAGATAATAAATTTGAGGAAGTGAAAAAAAGAGAGATGAAAATGAGAAAAAAGAGAGTTATGATATACTTTTATTATGTGTCTTTATGCTGATGATTTAATATTTGTTTTCAATAATAATGACAATTTTAAACTTAATGTCTTATTTTTTATGGCTTGAGGTTATTCAGTAAGATAACGAATAATCATGTCACATGAAAGATATGTTAATGATATTTTCAAGAAGTTTAAGATAGAATATTAAAATATTCAAAGTTAGTTTATACACCAAGTGAAGAAAAAATAAAAATGATGACAAAAGGTAGATGAAACCCATTATATAAAAGTTTGATTCGTAATTAGTTTGATATCAAGATCATAGATTGTATTTGAAGTAGGATTGCTTAGCAAATTCATGATATAGCTACTCATGTGTCTTTAAAATATATTAATCATTCTAATTTTTATATTTTAAAATAATTAAAAAAATCAATATACTAATAATATAAGTGTATTTGAAAGGCTTAATAAAGAGACAACATAAAAAACTCATTAAAGCCATTCAAAATTGAGTTATTTTATAAATTGAAGAAAATGTTTGTTCTGAAAAAGTTTAAGCTGAACTAAAAGAATACAAGATTAATCAAGTTTTACCAAGCCACCTTATTTTAAGTTTCCTTTCAATTTAAGAAGTAGACGTAATTTCTATCTTTATTTTAATTACTTAATATATTTTGTGAATCTTATGTAAATTGTATTTACATAAATACGTAAATGATAAGTTATTGGATAATGAATTACGAAGTTAATTCTTTTTTCTTACATACTTATGTGAGTGTAAACTTCATTGAATATAATAATATCCCACTAATATCAATAACAATTAAATTTAAGTCACCACATAATTTAAGCATTTGTCTGAAATAATAAATACAAAGATATATCTAACCAAATAACCCATTAAAGTAAATAATAAAAGAAATTAGAAAAATTATAAATTCATTAATAATAGTGGTGTGGTTTAAAATAAGTTAGATATTAAAAATACTAATTTAAAAGGTTTAAAATAATTTGGTTTATTTCAACTTATTTAAATGGTTATTATTCTGTTAAATTTATTTAAGTAATTGTATAATTTAATTAAATTTTATAAATGCATTTTCAGAGTGTAGTTACGTTAGTTATGAGAATAAGCATCTTACCTACCCAGGAAATTAAAGTGCTACATCCATCTATGGCTACTAGTTTGGTGAGATTCCAAAGATTTAGCAGTGAAAGGGATTGGGATTGGGAAATCACATATTAAATTAATTCATCAATTATATTTATATTTAGTTTTTTCCCAAGATGGTGAGAGAAAAAGATTAAAAAAGTTCTCACGGAATTCGTTATTGTTTTATTTATGTAAGTTTAATTTATTTATTTTCCTTTATGTCATTTTCTCACCTAAGCTTACATCTCCATGTTTTACACTAACTAATACAAAAATGTTTTATTCCATTTTTCGCTATTTAATTTGCGATAGTGTTTTCCATAACCGACAACGATACACTGTACAAGTACGTGTTAACAAGGAAACTTGATGTCTTGTTCTCATACGACTAACTTAGTCATAAAGTAAGCGATGTTCAGAAAAAAACAAAATGTTTTAATTTAAATGTAAAACGGAAACTTATTTCTTCTTTAAATTATATATTTTTATTTTAAAACTTTTAAAAAAATAAAATAAATATAATTATCTTAACTTAATATTATTATTTTTTTTACATGTTAAATGATATTTAGAATGATATTCAAATTGCGTAAATAATTTAAAAATGAATTAAAATATCGTTTGAAACGTTATATATATAAATAAAAGTGTGGGATCACGGCACCTGAACCTCAAATTACAGGGTATTCATCACTTAGTCGAATGCCAAATTAGATTGAAGCAGTAGTTTAAACTAATTAGACCATTACCTAGAATTAATCTAAGTGGAGGAGTTCAAATGATATGCAGTGTGCTTAAAATTAGAGGTTTAAATTCGTAAAACCAAAGTTTCTATTAATTTCTCTTAAGAAGACATAATAAAGCTTGTAAACTATATTGAAGATACCATAAGTCAAAACACAACACTTGAATTAATTTATAGAGGAAAACAACAGTCACTCTGATTAATTCACCGCTACAATGTTCGAATTTCGCTCTGGACTCACAATATTCACTCCTTTCTCGCAATCACGCAACACAATTCATTCTTGAACATCGAATGTATACTAGCTTGAACGTTGGTAAATTCAGTGAAACCAATTTCGGTTTATGATGGCAATATCATAAGGAGAATTGGTCCAAGGACAAGAGACAACCACATTCCATGACTGATTTTCACAGTGCCAGAGGTACCGTTGGTGGAATTAATCTCAGATGATTCTGAGGAATCTGGAGACAGAGACTTTTCTTTATCTGCTTTAGGCGCCTTTGCCGAAGATTCTGGTGCCAGAGAGGGTGCCTTTGCAGGTGCCTTAGCAACAACAAAGAAGTCCATAGGAAGAAGAACCTTCCTCACCTTGTAAATAGCAAGATGCTTATCTGTGTATACAATGCCAGTGATGGTGGTGTTAACCTCACCTGTTGAGATGTTCACACTCCCTCCGTAACTTATCACATTCAGTTCCACCTTTCCAGGTTTATCCCCTGCAAGTGTTCTCACAGGGTTGGTCAGAGTATCAAAGTTGGAGCTAGACACATACTCTGAAAGAACATGGAACTGTAAGAGCTCGAGCTTTTGGCCATCAGAAAGAGAGTTGAGGAAGCCTGGTTTGAGTTCGGAGAAGGAACTGTCATCAGGTGCTAGAATGGTGATGCCACCTGATTTAGTAGTGAGGAGTTGTGCATTGAGTTGGTTGATCAATTGGGTGGTTTTCATGAGTCTGATAAGAATGTTGAATGACTTGGCCTGCCTCAGGATTCCAACAATGTCAACTGCTGAAGTGTCAGGAGTGGAATCACTTGGTGACTGTGGCAATGAGGGAACCAATGGTTGTTTAGGAGCTTCAGCTGGTGGGGTAGGTGTAGGTTGTGATGGTTTGAGGGGGGCAGAAGCTGGTGATAATTGGGCTAAAGTGGTGGTGAAATACAAAAATGAAACTAGCAGTGGTAGTGAGAAGGAAAAGAGACAATGCTTTTTCATCATTTTGGTTTTGTTAAATGATGGTTTAGAAAGTAGAGATGATACTGGAAAAGAGTGCTAATGATAGGAATTGTAATTGTAATGAGTAGTTGATGCATTGTTGATATGGTGGGGATGGGTTTTATAGAGAAAGTTTGGAAGTTGGAGACAATGATAGGTAGGTGAAGGGCTTTGTTTTTAGAACCTTAAATTGTGATTTCTGAGCATACACTCCGTTGTAAGCTGCAAAGGCCATTGAGGTGTTCCATCAATATATGAAGCATGGAGCAATGCACTTTAATGATTGATAGCCATATCAATCTGCCATTGCAATCAATTAAGTTTGTGAATGGTATTGTTTTTTTGCTGAGACCATGTAATCAAACAGTTTGAGTTTTTCTTTTTTTTCGGGTAAAGATAGGGCGAAAGAAAGAGTGGTTGATTAAACAGTAAAATCAATGTCAGTTAGTTTCCATGTCTCTGGATCATCATGAGCAGGTCGAACAATTTGCATAATATTAGGTGTATATGATGCATTTCCAATCATAATTCTAGTACACAATCTATTAGATCCATTTCCTGTTTCTTATATTTTACATAGGTCGAACAATAGTTATTATAAATAATTATGATAAAAGTTCCCTGAACGAATTATTGACATTCCATAACCCGGGTTTATAACTAGGTGATGATGTATCGAGACAAACAATGGCATAATATGTTGCCCCGCGTTTTCGTAAATCTAATGAATTTTATTTTAGAGAAGTTGTTCACTGTTTGTGTTTCTCAATCTTATATGTATGACAACAATTTCTTGTCCAGTGTGCAAGAAACCTTCCTTTAGAGTAAAAAACGACAATTATCACTTAACACATCATTTATAAGTGAAGAGTTTCCTCTTTCATAAAGTATAAATACACTGTTTTGTTTGACATTTTTTTCTTAGTTTAGTACCAGAATGCCATTTAACATTAAATAATGAGGAATCATTTGAGTCTAAGAGGCTTGTGAGAATGCAGAGTGTTATTCAGCCAAGTACAGACTAATAAGTGGGCTTGAAGCAGCATGTCTATGCACAAGAAGCTTCAACAGCTAAATTCTTTGCTACTCCTTCACATGGATCTCCGAATGTATTAATTGATACCTCAATTCTACAACTGCTTGATCCAATGCAGCCCTGTTAAAAAATGCACCTTAGAGTAAGTATAATCCAAATGAAAAAATAAAAAAAATTAGCCACACAAGAGACATGTATGAACTTATTGAAAGAGAAAGCAAGATAACACCTTCTGCACAACGGATAGAGCCTTATTGCTGCTGCAGTTTCCATGTTTGAAGTTCCCACAAGTCCCCTGAGGTGTTCCAAAACTCGCAAATTTAATGGAAGAGATCACCAGATTAGGATAAGGGCATTCCAGAAACAGTACAGGCTCTACTTTTCTTCCTGATTCTGCATCTGAATTCCATAAGTCTACATGTAGAGGGTGAGATTCAGATGCATAAGAACACACACTTGCTATCTGTTTTGTAGCAAAAGTGATTTTCTCAGGGTTGCCTCCGGTTTCCTCAAACAAAACAAGTGTGTTGCCTTCAGGTCGTAACCATGATCGTGGTACATGGTATCTGCAGGAATAGTTACTATATAAGTATCTAGCATGATTTCAACTTACTTTCAAGTTTCAACTTCTCATGCAGAATATGTAGCACTTACAATGCCTGTGATGGCTTTCCACAGTTCCTGAGACATTTGGATGCATGATAGGACCCTCTATAATTGCAGGAATCAGTACAACCATCACTTGGAGCAACATTCGTAGGCCAGTACCTCCCAATGCTCTTTCCATTCACCCAAGCCTCACCTTTTCCCATCCCCGTCATGTTAATTGCGACTGGATCACTACCAGAGGGCGCAGTGAAGTTTTTCTGATACAAAGTTTGTTTCCATTAGTTAACAGCAAAAACCATTTGCCCTAAAGTAGCATTCCCTTAATCTTATATGAGGTGTGTGATTGCTAAGATATCAGGTGCACACAGTTTAGTAATAGTGACTTTGTCTTGTTATGCAGTTATAACGATAAGAGGGTAATTAATTTCAGTAGATTCCATATTCTGATAAAGATTACCTTGTACCAAATCAATGGTTGGTTTATAGGTAAAGTAGATTGTGAATTCCACTGGCCAAAACTTCCACTGGATGGACCCAAATCTTCACCTTTAAGACCAATCTGAGTTCACAAAATTATAAACAGTGTATTTTATCTTCATCAGAACCTCAAAATGAGAAATAAAATCTGGATTTGGTTACGCCAGAAAGTCTGAGACTAACCTGATATGTCCAGTTATGGGAGGACAGATCAAGAGAGCTACCATTGTTCAAACTTTTCAGTATCACAGGGCCAGTGATTCCTGCACCCCTTAAGTCAAAAAAAGCTCCGTAGTTCTGATGCACATAAGGAATGCATTAGTTGATTTGGTGATGAGAACCGGTTTGTGTCAGGAATAATCCAAGTATGAGTCAAAGTTTCACGTTATCAAAGTTCGACGTTAGATAAAAAAGGCAAAGTTAAATGTGGTGTCAAATGCCTATATGTGTAAGACTAATGTTGTGGTGTCAAATGCCTATATGTGTAAGACTAATGTCGTATATATTGAACCAAAATTTCTTAATGACTATATCCTATAACCCATATGATGAAAAATATATATAATTCCAACAGTGGTAAGTGGTATCAAAGCCGATAGGTAGAAAAGACAAAATTAAACACTATATACCATGTATGATAAAATATAAACAAATTAGAAGAAGAAAAGCCAAACCTGGAGCCCAACAGTTAAACTCAGTAGATCAATTGTGTTCTTCCCAGCCACTAGTGTGACGGGGATGTCTACTTTGACTGCAGCTTTGTCTTTGGTTCCCGTTCCACTGCCTGAAAAAGTTCTCGATAGTGTCAGAAATAAGTATCTTTATTGATAAATGATGAGTTATTCCATATAAAGAACAGGACATTTTGGCAAGAAACAATCTATGAACGATTGATCTTAATCGACCATGAATATCATCATGTCATTGCTTTAAATTTTATATACCTGCAAGCTTCCCATTTATGAAAGCATGAAGAGCATGACCAAGGGATTCAATGTGAAGAACAGTTTGAGTACCAGCATCAAGATCGATGCTGCAGAAAGAAACCATGAAAAGTGTCACCATGGGGCATAGAATTTGAAATCAGAAGAAAGCTTTATCAACTAGAAGGTGCACTTACCTTAATGAATACCACAAGTAATCACTTCTATCACCAGTTGTATTTATTTGCTCCACTAGCCCAAATTTTGAGAATGAATCAGCCTTTGAAATGCCAACAGGTTCACTAATCCAACTCCATCTCGAGCTAGAATCATCCGAAGAACCAATCTTTTCTTTTAAAGATTCAGTTGTGAAGCTTGAAATTGTTGATACAGAACTAATCTATCATATCATAAACAACTGTAGGTTATGACATTTCTTGTCATAGGAAACAAAAGAAAAGATCTAAACTACAGATAGATTAACCACATGTATCATGAAAGTAGCTTCATTCAGTTGAACTATCTATTTAGATCTCAAAGCTGATGAGCCAAACCTTTGCAGTATTAAGCACTACATTCCTGCAGTCTGGTAAGATGCTGACAGACCACGCGGGTAGGTGATATGAATTTCCATTGAAGGTCACATTTGCATCAGATGTTTCATTGTTGTTGGCAATGAAGGCAGCACAGGTAGATCCTGTCTTGTAAACTGCAGCCTGTGTTTTAATAGTAAATGTTAAGATATGTAATTATACCGTTCATGTCACTGAAGTTTCTACTCCATTGGGATAATTGATTCTAAATCTTAGTTTGACATTCACGATCCTTCTTTAACCAACATTTATGCCAAGTGATGCTTGATTAAATGGTATACATTATTTAAAGAGAAGAGACTGACTCTTGATAAAGCTAGTAAAACAAGTATTCACCCAGAAGAGAAAGAATAGAACCTTCACTGACCAGACTGCAATATTTTTCCACAATCAATAAAAGGCAACACAAAATTGGGAAGGAGGGAGGAACTAGCAGACTATGACAAATTGACAAAATCTGGTAGACCTCTAAAGTTTTGTGGGATTTTGGTAAAATTTGAGACATATAGGCCACTAAGATAATGCGGAAACTGTGGCCTAAATTTGAAAGGACCACTTTATTACCTCTATATTTGGTCCAATAGATGTGATTGTTGGATCAGTAGCTGTCAGTGCTTCTTCACAAAGTTTTATGGCCTTATGCAAGTCTTTAAGGTGGCCCCACTTAGGTTGTCTAATAGTTCCTGCATCATGCAGTTCAGATATATTTAGAAGAATATACATCAAATTTTGAGCTTTGACATTACATATAAAATGAGAATATGATGTCAAGTTAAAGTTTGTTTTTATAATTCTGCAGAATCGACAATTAATATGAGATACAAAGGTTTAAAGAATCCATACCATACTCATCAATTGGAGAATCATAGTCATAACTAGTAGAAATGAAAGGTCCACCGGTAGTTCGGCCAAAATTAGTCCCTCCATGATACTTTTTCCAAGCAAGGAACAGAAAAAAGTAGAAAGCATCAGCTCTTTTCCTATCTTGAATATCTTAAATCCTTAAACATGTAACATTGTATTACCATGTAGTAATTATTAAAAGTTCCACCTAGTTGGTAAAAGCGTGCCACAGCAAAAGCAAGATCTTCCACTGGTCTATAAGGCACAGCACCACCAAACGCAAGAAACCTACAGTTTCACAGAGTTCAAAAGGTTACAACAAAAAGAAAAGTACAGTTGAATGAGAAAGTGATACACAATCAATCAGATCATCTTTGAGTATGACATTCAAATAACTAAAGGATTTATATAGAAAAGGACACTAACCATCCACTCCAGTTCTCAGTCCACATTTTTGGCTTTGAGTTAGAGTTTGGATTGAATTGGTCGCAGTAAAATCCATTGCATGTGTTAATCTGAGTGCAGTTAAGATTACAAATTATGGAGTAAACAATCAAGTAGGATAAGTGTATACAGCAAAATAGTAAGATTGGTCTATTCAGGAATCAGGAAAATAGCCAATGCAGTAAAATATGAATTACATAACAGTTTAAGTTGATGGCTGGCTAAAAGGAGAAAACTTACAATTGGGTCAGGAGCATCTGCCTGTTGGCACATTACCCAAGGAACCCCTGTATCAAGAGAAGTTGCCATCGATGCAGCCCATTTGATGTAGGATTTAGCAGCAGGACCATAGGCCGCATCAATGTTTCCATATTCATTTTCGATCTGCCATTACATACTAAGTATTACATAACTTTTTCATATTTAAAAAGTATGCAGTAGGCCATTTAGAATTCGAGAATGTCTGTCTATACTACTCTTCCACCAGTGGATGCATTTATTGAAGTTTAAGAAAAACCTGAGACAAAATAATTGGTCTTCCCTGTGATGCATAGAGGTTCTCTTTCTTCATCATATCCACAATCATAGCGGTGAACCGCTTCATTTCATCCTGAAGACAATTAAATTTCACATGATAAAAGGAAGCAGAGGCAGCAGAATGAGCCATGCAGGAAGAGAAAAAAGGGATATAATTACCTTAAATGGTTTGTTATCAGTTCGGAACTGAATTCCCGGAATAAAATGTAGCCAAAGAGGGAAACCACTGCTCAGAAAAGTTTAAGGCCACGATCAGATTTGAACTTCTTTGTGAAAAAAATGCATATAAAGATCATATTTTACCCGTAGTTCCATTCAGCACATGCGTATGGACCAATCCGCAGATGCACATACAGACCTGCTGCTGCCACTGTCTTCACGAATTTAACCAAATCTGCACTACCTTCAAAATTATACTGCCAAGCCAAAGCACACACTCCATCATTTATTTATTCACAAATTTAAGCTTTTGATTGACATTAAGAAATACCCTCTATCTCATTGTTCTTATTAACTCAGAAAAAATATGTGAAGCAGTGAAAAATCACACACTTGGTTCGATTACTGAGCAAGTTTGAAAAAACAACTCTATGCAATGCAAGTAACAGTGAACAACAGAAACTATAGAAGAATGGTAATAGTAATAATAACCTGGCCTTGAACTGGTTCGTGTAAGTTCCAGAAAACATAAGTCTCAATCACATCAAGTCCTCCATATTTGGACTTTTGAATGATGTCTGGCCACATCTGCAACAACAAATACCACCCCTTTTAATCCAAAGTTCATAAACATAGGAAAAAAATAGTTTACATGTAACATTACACAGACATAGAAAGAGGGTAATGAAGAGAACCTCTGGAGTGCTACGAGGGTAATGGATAGAACCAGAGACCAAGACTCTCCGCTTGCCATCAATGATCAATGCTCTGTGATCATACGTGACATTTGCACAAAACGAAGTAGGGGCATAAATGCATAAATGCAGAAGAACCAAAGCAAAACCAAGAGAATATGTGTCACTTTCATTGCCTTTTTCGAGTTGTGAGTGCAAAACAAACAAACACAAGCAACTGAGGAATGAGTCACTCTTTCATTTCCTGTATTTATAGGCACCAATGATTTTTCTGAAGTTAAGACACACTTGAACAGAGCAACTGCTAGAACTGCACTGTTACTCAAGGAAGAGTGCATTGCACAATAATCTTTTTTTTTTTTTTTTTTTTTTTTTTATTTATTTTTTTATATGTCATTACTTTTTTACAAATTTATCATTTATTTTATCTCATATTTCCTTATTTGATAAAAAGTTGGGATGTTTAAGCTTGTACAAGAGTCTATTCAAGCAGGTTTCATGCACAAGATCTTCCACTATTAAAGATCTTCAGATTTTCAAAAAAGGGCCGGAAAGGAAACTATTTAGTAGAAAAGTGTTTCAATTATTATTTTATTTGGATGTTGTTATTATTATTATTAGTATAATTTACACATTTTTAAATATATATGATATCATATTAATACTATATGATGTCATATTAATAGATAATGATATTATAATATTATTAAATTAATATATAAAATAAATTTATATTTATTAAGTAGAGTGAAATAAATGAAAGAAAGAAAATAAAAAAATATTAATAAATAAAGGAATGAAAAAAAATTATTAGGATAGTTTTATAGAAAAGTGTAAAATTAAGTATTATGTTTTAAAAAATAAATAAATAATTATGTTGTAAAAGATAAATTAAAAAGAAGGTAATTGTGGAAATAAGAAAGTTTTATTTTTGCATATAGTTATAAATTTATATAATAATGTAATTTAAAGATTTTAAAATGTAATAATATTTTAAAATAAAATTATGCCTTCATATTTAGATCACATGGTGTATCCGAAATTTAAAGACATGCTATGAGTATTCATCAAACCTTATCTTAAAAAAAAAAATCTCTTTTAGAAAAATCGTTTTCAGATAATATGATACTGTTACATTAGTTTTTTTTTTCTTTTTTTAAATACTATTAATTAATTATGTTTTTCTATTTTGTGGAAGTTTGCATAGCTTTTTTAATGATGCATCTTTACCTTCTTTTGATTATCTAATTATTTATGATTATTTACTAAAGCAAATTTCCACTCATTATTTATTTTCTGAACTTACTAGGATGGAATTTTTTTCTTTCCCCCCCCCCCCAAAAAAAAAAATTACTTTCTTTGGTGGATTTGTATCTTTTTGCAAATATTAAACTTCCAACTAAGGTCACATTAGGCTTTGCAAATATTAAACTTCACCAATGATATCATTTTGTTTAATAAAGGGGTTTTCACTCCCTTATCTATTTTCTAAATTCACCTCAATGTAATATTTTTCATCCCAAAGAAAATATAATTAATATTGTTCACGAGCCTTTCTATGTTGTCCATATTATTAACTATCAACTTTTATTTAATTTTGATTAGTTGTAGTCAGTTATGTAGTGAAACACCTTTATCACTCTTATACTTATTTCTAAACTAATATTTTTTCTTCCAACAAAAATATAAAATTTATTCTTCTTTATTTTAAATAATAAATTCATAAATGTGATAAAAATAATCATGTTTTAAAGAATATAATTAATATTCATTTAAGAAAAGCGGAAAGAATATTTTGGATAAATTTTACATATATAATAATTAATTAAACTTACTGTTTTAAACAAGTAGATAAAAATTTCATTTCAGATTAAGATTGTAATTAATTAATGACGTAATTTATATAGAAATTGGTAAACCATGTTTGTTTGGATTTCAATTGACAACTTTAAATCATCTTTATTTTTATTAAACACATTTTACATTCTTTTTCTTTATATCTAATGGGAATACAAATTAGTATATTCTTTTTTTAACTCTAATTAAGCTAAACCACTAATCTTTCTAAGTAGGGTTAAATATGTTTTTGTTTCCTCAAGTTTTAGTGAATTTTGGAATTAGTCCCTCTTCGAAACTTGATACCAATTTAATCATTCATCTTTAGAAATGTGTGGATTTAGTCCTTCTTATCAAATTTTGTTAAGTTTATTTGACATTGTAAATGCATTTTATGATAATATTTAAGTTAACATTGAAGCGAAAGTGTGTCAAATGGTATAAACAATTCAAATACTATCATGAAATGCACTTGAAACATCAAATAAACTTAATAAAAATTGATAATAAGGACTAAATCCACACATTTCTAAAGATGAAGGACTAAATTGGTATCAAGTTTCGAAGAGGGACTAATTCCAAAATTCATTAAAATTTGAGGGACCAAAAACATATTTAACCCTTCTAAGTAAAATCTAAACATATACTATAATCTTAATCACAATGAAATATTTTTAAATTATTATATGTACTACCAATAAAATACCCAATAAAATACATTTTGAAGTTAATAGTTATGTCCAATACTATATATAATTTTTTAAGTGTTAATGATAACATACTACGCAAGCAACATCACTAATATAATTATCATAATGACATTAGTAATATAAGATAATCATTTTGTGAGACAAAAAAATTAATTTATTATTATTAAATGTCAAATTTAATCAAAATTTTATTTCTTCATTATCAAATGATATTAATCACACTTTTTTAAAAATAATTACTTTCTCTTACAATTTTTATAAATTTATTCCTTTAAAAAGAACTGATTAATTTAACTTTTTGGCGGGAAGAAAGATTCTACATTAAAACGAGTTAAAAAAAAAAAGATAGGAGAGAGGGAGTTGCTTTAAAGGATAATAAATAATTAGATAATCAAAATTAGTAAAAAATTGAATATTTTATAAAGCTTGATATTCAAACTTGCACCTGATAGACAAATTTTTAATTAATAAATTTTTATCAAAACTTAACAGATACTAAAAGTTAATTAAATAGATTAGCTGTATCTTGTGGATTGAAGACACAAATTATGTAATCATTATTATCCTTATAAATATGAGATTAATTAGGTAAAAAAACAAGTGAAAAAGGAGAAGGAAATAAATGATTAGATGCGGATAGTATTCTGCATCTATAGTAATTACATAATCAAAATTATTAAAAAAATGGATAATTAATAAAGCTTAATGTATCAAAATTTCACATAATAGACAAATTTTTAATTATTATTTTTTTAATCAAAACTTAATAGATGCTAAAGTTAATGGAATAGTTTAGCTCTCTTGTTAGATTGAAGACACAAATTACGTAATCATTATTATCCTTTTAAATAAATTAATCAGGTAAAAAAATCAAGTGAGAAATAATCAATTAAATACACAAATTATATTATTGAAAAAAGTATAATGATAAATTTAATGTTAGCAATTAAATTAGTTAATTTTCTTAAAATAAATTAAATGAAAAAATTCTTATAAATAATTTCTTAGGAGAGAGAGTCCAAAAAGAAATAAAACATACTATAGGGTAATAACTTCCTTAAAACATGCGACTACACTGTTTTTGTTTGACATTTTTTTCCTTAGTACCAGAATGCCATTTAACATTAAATAACGAGGAATCATTTCTAACTATGAGTCTCAGAGACTTGTGAGACTGCAGAGTGTTATTCAACCAAATACAAACTAATAAGTTGGCTTGAAGCAACATGTCTATGCACAAGAAGCTTCAACAGCTAAACTCTTTGTTACTCCTTCACATGGATCTCCTTGATAGTCCAATTCTACAATTGCTTCATCCAATGCAGCTCTGTTAGAAGATGCTCCTTGAAAGCAAGATAACACCTTCTGCACAACGGATAGAGCCTTATTGCTACTGCAGTTTCCATGTTTGAAGATTAGGTGTTCCAAAACCAGCAAATTTAATGGAAGAGATCACCTTATTAGAAGTACACGCCATACTTTTCTTCATGATTCTGCATCTGAAATTCATAACTCTACATGTGGAAGGGGAGATGCAGATTTATGAGAAGACGCACTTTCTATCTGTCTTATAGCAAAACTGATTTGCTTAGGGTTGCCTCCGGTTTCCTCAAACAAAACAAGTGTGTTGCCTTCAGGGCGTAACCATGATCGTGGTACATGGTATCTGCAGGAATAGTTACTATATAAGTATCTAGCATGATTTCAACTTACTTTCAAGTTTCAACTTCTCATGCAGAATATGTAGCACTTACAATAACTGTGATGGCTTTCCACAGTTCCTGAGACATTTGGATGCATGATAGGACCCTCTATAATTGCAGGGATCAGTACAACCCTCATTTGGAGCAATATTCGTAGGCCAGTACCTCCCAATGCTCTGTCCATTCACCCAAGCCTCACCTTTTCCCATCCCCGTCATGTTAAATGCAACTGGTTCCTTACCAGAGGGCGCAATGAAGTTTGTCTGATACAAAGTGTATTTCCATTAGTTAACAGCAAAAACAGCAAAAACCATTTGCCCTAAAGTAGCATTCTCTTAATTTCATACGAAGTGTGTGATTGCCAAGATATCAGATACACACAGTTTAGTAATAATGACTTTGTCTACTTATGCTGTTATAACGATAAGAGGGTAATTAATTTCAGTAGACTCCATATTCTGATCAAGATTACCTTGTACCAAATCAATGGTTGGTTTGTAGGTAAATTAGATTGTGAATTCCACTGGCCAGAACTGCCACTAGATGGACCGAAATCACCTTTAAGACCTATCTGCATTCACAAAAATTATAAACAGTGTATTTTATCTTCATTAGAACCTCAAAATGAGAAATAAAAGCTGGATTTGGTTACACCAGAGAGCCTGAGACTAACCTGATATGTCCAAGTCTTGGAGGACAGATCAAGAGAGCTACCATTGTTCAAACTTTTCAGTGTCACAGGGCCAGTGATTCCTGCACCCCTTAAGTCATAAAAAGCTCCGTAGTTCTGATGCGCATAAGAATTGCATTAGTTTATGTGGTGATGAGAATTGGTTTGATTATAAAGTGAAATACTGTGGAGATGAATTAAGACGGCAATGTATATTTCAAGAAGAAAAGCCAAACCTTGAGCCCAACAGTTAAACTCAATAGGTCAATTGTGTTCTTCCCAGCCACTAGTGTGACGGGGATGTCTACTTTGATCGCAGCTTTGTTTTTGGTTCCCGTTCCACTGCCTGAAAAAGTTCTCTATAGTGTCAGAGATAAGTATCGTTATTGATAAATGATGAGTTATTCCATATAAAGAACTGGACATTTTGGCAAGAAACAATCTATGAACAATTGATCTTAATCGACCATGAATATCATCATGTCATTGCTTCAAATTTTATATACCTGCAAACTTCCCATTTATGAAAGCATGAAGAGCATGACCAAGGGATTCAATTTGAAGGTCAGTTTTAGTACCAGCATCAAGATCGATGCTGCAGAAAAAAAAACCATGAAAAGTATCAGTATGGGGCAGAGAATTGCAAATCAGAAGAAAGCTTTACCAACTAGAAGGTGTACTTTACCTTAATGAGTACCACAAGTAATCACTTCTATCACCAGTTGTATTTAATTGCTCCACTAGCCCAAATTTTGTGAATGAATCAGTCTTTGAAATGCCAACAGGTTCAGTAATCCAACTCCATCCTGTGCTAGAATCACCCGAAGAACCAGTCTTTTCTTTTAAAGATTCAGTTGTGAAACTTGAAGTTGTAGATGCAACATTAATCTATCATATCATAAACAACTATAGGTTATAACACTTCTTGTGATGGGAAAGAAAGAAAAGATCTAAACTGTAGATAAAGTAGCTTCATTCAATTGAACTATCTATTTAGATCTAAAGCTGATGAGCCAAACCTTTGCAGTATTATGCACTACATTCTTGCAGTCTGGTAAGATGCTAACAGACCATGCTGGCACGTGATATGAATTTCCATTGAAGGTCACATTTTCATCAGATTTGTCATTATTGTTGGCAAGGAAGGCAGCACAAGCAGATCCTGTCTTGTAAACTGCAGCCTGTGTTGGAATAGTAAATGTTGAGATATGTAATTATACAGTTCATGTCAATGAAGTGTCTACGCCATTGGGATAATTGATTCTAAATCTTAGTCTGACATTCATGATCTATAATCCGAAAATTGTTGCCTAAATTTGAAAAGACAACTTATTACCTCTATATTTGATCCAAGAGATGAAATTGTTGGATCAGTAGCTATCATTGCTTCTTCACAAAGTTTTATGGCCTTATGCAAATCTTTCAGGTGGCCCCACTTAGGCTGCCTAACAATTCCTGCATCATACATACAGTTCAGACATTTTAAAAATATATTTCCATTGTAATACTATTTTCTCATCTTCTTGACTTCATATAGAATCAAACTTGACCAGTTTATATATTTCTACAGAATCGAAAATTAATATGAGATACAAAGGTTGAAAGACTCCATACCATACTCATCAATTGGAGCATCATAATCATAACTAGTAGAAATGAAAGGTCCACCGGAAGTTCGGCCAAAATTAGTCCCTCCATGGTACTTTTTCCAAGCAAGGAACAGAAAAAGTAGAAAGCATCAGCTCTTTTCCTATCTTGAATAGCTTAAATCCTTAAACAACATGTAACATTGTATTACCATGTAGTAATTATTAAAAGTTCCACCTAGTTGGTAAAAGCGTGCCACAGAAAAAGCAAGATCTTCCACTGGTCTATAAGGCACAGGACCACCAAACCCAAGAAACCTACAGTTTCACAGAGTTCAAAAGGTTATAACAAAAAGAGAAGTACAGTTGATGAGAAAGTGATACACAATCAATCAGATCATATTTTGAGTATGACATTCAAATACTTAAATGATTTATATAGAAAAGGACACTAACCATCCACTCCAGTTCTCAGTAAACATTTTTGGTTTTGAGTTAGAGTTTGGTTTGAATTGATGACAGTAAAATCCATTGCATGCGTTGATCTGAGAGTTGTCACAATTACAAATTATGGAATAAGTGTAGACTGCAGCATAGTAAGACTTCTCTATGCAGGAATCAGGAAAATAGACAATATAGTAAAATGTAAAAGGAGAAAACTTACAATTGGGTCGGGAGCATCAGCCTGTTGGCACATTACCCAAGGAACCCCTGTATCAAGAGATGTTGCCATTGATCCTGCCCATTTGATGTAGGATTTACCAGCTGGACCATAATGTTCATCAACGTTCCCGTACTCATTTTCAATCTGGCATTAAAAGGTATACATACTAGTATTACTTAATTTTTTCATATTGGAAAGGTATGAAATATTAGGTCCTTCACAAGTGGATGTCACAAATTTTTATAAAGTAAAATTTACATGTATTTAATAAAGTTTAAGAACAACCTGAGACAAAATAATAGGTCCTCCCTGTGGTGCATAGAGGTTCTCTTTCTTCATCATATCCACAATCTTAGCTGTGAACCGCTTCATTTCATCCTGGAGACAATTCAATTTCACATGATAAAAGGAAGCAGAGGCAGCAGAATGAGACATGCAGGAAGAGAAAAAAGGGATATAATTACCTTAAATGGTTTGTTATCGGTTCGGAACTGAATTCCCGGAATAAAATGTAGCCAAACAGGGAAACCACTGCTCAGAAAAGTTAAAGGCCATGATCAGATATGAACTTCTTTGTCAAAAATACATAAAAAGATCATATTTTACCCGTAGTTCCATTCAGCACATGCGTATGGACCAATCCGCAGATGCAAATAGAGACCTGCTGCTGCTACTGCCTTCACAAATTTAACCAAATCTGCCCTGCCTTCAAAATTAAACTGCCAAGCCAAAGCACACACTCCATCATTGAGTTATTCACAAGTTTAAGCTTCTGATTGACATTAAGAAATACCCTCTATCTCATTGTTCTTACTAACTCATAAAAATATGTGAACCAGTGATCATTTACTTTCCTAAGCTGCATATACTTATTTTCTGTTTGATTACTGAGCTCGTTTTAAAAATGAACACAATGCAAGTAGCAGTGAACAACAGAAACTATACAAGAATGGTGATAGTATTAGTAATAATAACGTTAACAGAAGTAGAAAGAAGAGGACCTGGCCTTGAACTGGTTCGTGTAAGTCCCAGAAAACATAAGTTTCAATCACATCAATTCCTCCATCTTTGGACTTTTGAATGAGGTCTGGCCACATCTGCAACAATAAATACCACCCCTTTTAACTCCAAAGTTCATAAACATGGGAAAAAAATAGTGTACATGTAACATTTGAAAGACACAGAAAGAGGGTAATGAAGAGAACCTCTGGAGTGCTACGAGGGTAATGAATAGAACCAGAAACCAAGACTCGGCGCTTGCCATCAATGACCAATGCTCTGTGGTCATACGTGACATTTGTACAAAACGAAGTAGGGGCATAAATGCAGAAGAACCAAACCAGAACCAAGAGAATATGTGTCACTTTCATTGCCTTTTTTGGATTGTGAGTGCAAAACAAACAAATACAAGCAACTGAGGAATGAGTTACTCTTCGTTTTCGTTTCCTGTATTTATAGGAAACAAGGATTTTTCTGAAGTTAAGACAAGCTCCGACACGCCTTGCGACCCGCGCTTCCCTGTTCCGAAAGCTCATCCGACACTGACACGAAAGACAAAACTGCACTGTTACTCGGAAGAGTGCATGGCACAATAATTTTTTTTTTTTTCTGGTTATGTATTCATTTCCTATTATGTCATTACTTTTCTACAAATTTATCATTTCTTTCATTTTTGATTTGATAAAAAGTTTGAATATTATTATTATTATTTTGGAAGGCTATTATTTGTATAAATAATGTAGATAGAAGATTTTAAAATATAATAACATTTTAAAAAAATTAAAATTCTGCCTTTATTTTTAAATTACATGGTGTGTCGGAAATTTGCAGACATGTTCCGAGACATGATATATCAAAATTTTTAAATTGGATGACATATACACGTGGATACTTTGTGGATTTTTATCACTCAAGTATTTAATATATATAATACAGTAATATTTTTATGCTAATAGTAATGTATAATCTTTTGTTTTGGTAATATTTATATATAATTTTAATTTAGATTCATATAATAATAATAATTATATATTTATTGTGTTTTTAAATATGTATATATTACATATCATATTTTATTATTTAAAAAATTAAATATATTAATAAATAATATAAATGTTCTACGTGTGTACATCATAGACCATGAGTATTCATGAAACCTTATTTAAAAAAAATACACTCTTTTAAGGAAAATCGTTTTTTGATAATATGATACTTTGTCACGTTGTTGTTTTTTAATACTCTTAATTAATTAAGTTTTTCTATTTTGTGGAAGTTTGCACAGTTTTGTTAATCATTCATCTTTACCTTCTTTTTATTATCTAATTATTTATGATTCTTTACTAAAGCAAATTCCACTCATTATTTATTTTCTGAACTTACTAGGATGCAATATTTTTCATCCAAAAAAAATTACTTTCTTTTGTGGATTTGTATATTTTTTATTGAAAATATTTACTTAATATTTTTTTAATTTAAATTAAATTTTAAGAAATATTTCAATTTTAAAAATTAATTATTATTTTAGATTAAGATTGAGATATTATAAATATTTAATATTTGATATTATGATACATTTTATTATGTATATAAGAGAGTACATTAATATAATACAATAAATTTTTTCGTTCAATATATATCTTATATCTCTCATATATCTTTTACCTTTCGTATTACTTATGCTATTTAGATCTATTCTCAATGAAACACTAATTTTTTAATTTAAAAAATAGCAAACGAAAAAATAATTGAATCCTAAAATCTAGTATTAAAAAAGAAAGACTTTGTACGTTATTTTTCACAATTACATGTATTGTGCCCTTGTAAACTTTGAAAGAAAGAAAGTTAAGGCATCATATTCTTATTATCATGTAAATCAGTCAACAACTGTATCTTAAACAAATCATAATTTGGTGCGGTTCTTTTTAGCTTGTTAATGACATCACTATTATTTTCAACCAACTTCAGGCAACGGCTAACCCGATGATAGAGCCTAATCTAAAGCTTACCAAGAAAACAAAAATATCAATTTCTTTGGGAAAAAGGTGCATTTTTTTTTTGCAATGCAACCACTGTTTTCTTATATATATTAGACACAGAATATTCTTTTCCCACCTCCTTTAGTTATCAAACATTAAAACTAGTCCTTGTGTAACATAATATAGGCTGCAAATGTTTTGAAGAAATCATAGGTCAAGAAAAACCCTTAAATATATAGAGGGATACAACAATCAGTCAAATTACACACTCTGATAAATTCACCACTATAGTACTCTTTCTCGCAATCAAACACTCTTAATCATTAACTGCATGGTAAGTAATGGTTTGGATTTTGGTAATCATCACACCCATTTCTTGTCTACAAAGACAATGCAGGCACAACTTATGATGCTCCGACACGTCTCATAAATGGCGTGTCCCGTGTATGATACATCGGATACTGACACTCTACAATATTTGTACGACACATTATGTCTAATTTGAAAGATATATTTTTTATTTTTGACATGATTTTGACGATTAAAATAAAGAAAAAATCTTATACTATCACTATTTTTGACATTTTGGATATTAGATAAATAAATTAGATTTATTTTTGTATTAGTTGACAATGTATTAATTGACAATTTCAAATTTAACATGTATATACACATCGTGTTCCGTATCTTATATTTTATCAATTTAACCGTATCTTTGTGTTCGTATTCATGTCATATCCGTACCCGTTTTTGTATCCGGGCAACATAACAAGAACTAGTCCAAGAACAAGGAAAACCCACTTTCCATGCATATGGATTTTCATAGCACCAGAGTTCTCTATAGAGAATGTTTGGGAGTGGGAGACAATGATAGGTAGGTGATAGGATTTTGTTTTAAAACCTTAAATTGTGATATTTGAGCACACACTCCTGCTAGCTGGTAATGATATATGGATGTTGCATCAACAATGATATATGGATGGAGCATTGTTTTTTCACGATTGAAGGCCACACTGGTCTTTCATCACAATCAATTTTAGTTTTTTTGCTGTTATCAAACAGAGCAGTTTTTTTGCAATGAAAATAGGGTGAAAGAAATAGCTATTGTGATGCACAAGTTATGGCATCTTTTGTAAAACCAATGTAGTTGGAGAAAGGGAATGCATTATGCAAAGGAACCCTGAAAAAAGCAAGGAGATGTTGCAATTTTACTGTCTTCCACTTAAATCCTTTGGAAGAAGATAGATTTTTCTTTTTACCATATTACCTTCCAAGCATCTCTCTTGTTGATTAACAACTAAGTCTCGAGTTTGAACCTTGTGGAGAAATCTTTTATGTTCTTGTATACCTCAAGAAGGTTTTAATTTTGTTTTCTTTACTTAGAACTTTTCAAGATTCAGTTCATACTTCAAAGATAAAATCAAGCTGGTCTTGGACAAAATTTGGAAGTATTCGGTTGAGTTTACCCCGACCCAAATTTGACTGCATTGGGCTAAGTCGACCTAGACAAAATTTGACGGTATTCGGTCGAGACAACCGCGACCAAAATTTGGTTGTATTTAGCCTAGTTAGCTCCGGTCAAAATTCGATTGAATTCAATCGAGTTGGTCCCGATTGAGATTTTGCCGAGTCGGCCCTATCCCAAATTTGGTCGTATTCGGCTGAGACGGCCTAGGATGAAATTTGGCCGTATTCAACTGAGTCGGCCATGACTGAAATTCGGCCGAATTCAGTCGAGTCGGCTCTGGTCAAAATTTGGTTGTGTTGGTCTCAACCAAAATTTGACTGAGTTGGTCCTGGCTTGAATTTGGTCGTATTCGGCAAAGTCGATCGCGACCGAAATTTGGTCATATTTAGGCGAATCGGTCATGACCTAAATTTGGCCAAATTCAGTCGAGTTGGTCATGACCAAAATTTGGTCGAGTTGACACTAGCCCAAATTTAGCCGTATTCGGTCGAGTAAGTCCCGAACGAAATTTGACTATATTCAACTTAGTCGACTGTGATCGAAAATTTGTCATATTTAGTCAAGTCGGTCCCGACCGACGAATTTAGTGGAGTCAATTCTGATCAAAATTTAACTGATCAGGCCCTGACCCAAATGTGGCCATATTTGGCCAAGTCGGCTCTAGCCAAAATTTGGTCGTATTAGGCAAAATCGGCCCTGGCCGAAATTCAGTCGAATCCAGTCAAGTCGATCTCGATTGAAATTTTGTCAAGTCGACCTTGGCCAAAATTTGGTCACGTCGTCCCTGACCGAAATTCGTTCGAAAGTCATCCAAGTTCATCCCATGCTGAAATTTGGCCTCGTTGGCCCCGACAAAAAATCTGTCAAATTCTATGGTGTCAGCCCTATGGACACAAGTATTAAAAAATTTAATTTGAATTTATTTTATGAAAAATGAATTTTGGATTTTGAACTTGATCCAAATATTTAGATCTGGATTTAAACTTGATCTAAATATTTGGATCTAAATTTTTAAAAAATTCAATCTACTTTTTTTGAAAAAATAGATTTGGATTGAAAATCTAATCTAATTATTTGGATCCAAAATGGATGTCGATTGGATTATTAAAAATTCAATCCATGATCACCCCTAACCATCTTCGATGACTTTCTAACATGAAAAACTCGCAATTCATTTGTTTGAAAAAACAAATTAGTAAATAAAAGTTAGAATGATTATTCTCCATTATATTCTTTATTCACCTACACATTTGCACAAAGATAAAGAGTAGTCCTTGTGCTCTTCATTCTTCTCTTAATCTAAACAAGGTATGAGTGTAGTAAATTGATGCATAACGAAAATTTTAGGAATGGTTGTGGTTTATCAGCAACAGAACAATTGAAGGATTCTTTCCCTTTCCATTACACCAATACACGAGATACCAGAAAAAGACAGCAAAATTTGAACGAAGGAAGCAAAGAGAAAAACTTTAACACCGTGTTTGACATAGAAAACAGGAACACCAGCAGCTAAATGGATCATCAACACCACATGGTTGCCACTGCCATCAAAGCTATGCCAAGTGCCATAAACTTTGTTCCACCAATGCTCATCAAATTCACTGCTCCCGATTTATTATGATCCTGATTTGTTTCATCCTGATCGTCCTCAGAAGAGTTTTCCTTAGCGGCTTTGGGAGCCTTTGCAAGAGTTGTTGGAGCCAACGCTGGAGCCTTATTGGTTGCAAAGAAATCAAGAGGAAGAAGCACCTTGTCGACGTGATAAATCCCAAGTTTGTTATCGGAGTAGACTACACCCAAAACGGTGGCATTGACGACCCCAGTTGAAATGTTGACACTGTTAC